>OLQI01000037.1_pt1 | contig 154238 bp, 129 predicted proteins | sample 1672171 | NCBI WGS metagenome assembly OLQI01 (sample SAMEA3136655, study PRJEB25190) | human gut metagenome
CGCCCCAACGTGACCAGCGATGCCGCTGCCCTTGCCATCAAGAGCGGCAATGCCTGCATCCTGCGGTGCGGCAGGGAGGCATGGCGCAGTGCCAACGCCATTGTAGCGGCTCTGCGGGAGGGTCTGCGGACAAACGGCCTGCCCGAAACAGCGGTCTGCCTGATCGAGGACACCACCCACGCCTCGGCCAACGCCCTGATGACGGCGGTGGGCTATGTGGATCTGCTCATCCCGCGCGGTGGAGCCGGGCTCATCCGCGCCTGTGTGGAAAACGCAAAGGTCCCCTGCATCCAGACCGGTACCGGCATCTGCCACATCTTCGTGGATGCTTCTGCCGAGCAGGATAAGGCACTGGACATCATCGAAAACGCCAAGGCCAGCCGCCCCAGCGTCTGCAACGCGGAGGAGGTGTGCCTGGTGCACCGTGACATTGCGGCAGAGTTCCTGCCCAAGCTGGCCCGGCGGCTGGGCCCTGACCGCGCTGCAAAGGGGCTGTACCCGGTGGAGCTGCGGCTGGACCCGCGTGCCGCCGCCATCATCCCCGGCACCCCTGCAGGCCCTGCGGATTTTGACACCGAGTTCCTGGACTACATCCTGGCTGTCAAGGTCGTGGACAGCGTGGAGGAGGCCGTCAGCCACATCGCCGCGCACTCCACCGGCCACAGCGAAGCCATCCTGACCCGGAACGAGGCCCATGCCGCCCTCTTTACGGCGGCGGTGGACAGCGCGGCGGTCTATGTCAACTGCTCCACCCGCTTTACCGATGGCGGGGAATTCGGACTGGGATGCGAGATGGGCATTTCCACCCAGAAGCTCCACGCCCGGGGCCCTATGGGGCTGGAAGAGCTGTGCAGCTACAAGTACATCATCCACGGCAGCGGCCAGATCCGCTGAACCGTTCAAATGTGAAAGCTATTTTCCGTTTTTTCTCTTACAGGCCGCTGTGGAAGGACAGCGGCCTGTATTTTTGTTTTGCAGGGATGGACTGTTTTTGTTATAGAAACACTTTCGCCCCAGAATTCCGAAAAATATTTTTCCGTTCGTATCACGATGTATTTTTCATTTCTCCATTCTGTACAAAAATAAAGTCGTACTTTTAGCCGAAATTAGGGCAAAAATTCTCATTTTCCCCTTGACAACCCATATTTCGACGCGGTAAAACTATATTGGAACGTGTGGGAATCAATTCAGCGGGGCGTTTTGAAATGTGCCCGGAACTGTTCTTCTCACAACTGCATTCTCTTTCAAACAGATGTCCGCATGACGACACTAGTACAAAGGAGAGAGCGAATTATGACAATTGCCATCCTTGCACATGATTCCCGCAAAGAACTTGCACTTCAGTTCTGCACCGCCTACAGTGGTATCCTGTCCCGGAACACTGTCATCGCCACCGGTACCACCGGCCGGATGTTGAACCAGGCTACCGGCTTGCCAGTTCACTGTTACCTCTCCAGAAAGCTGGGCGGCATCCAGCAGATCACCGCCCGTGTTGCCTGCGATGAAGTGGATCTGGTGCTCTTCTTCCGCGACCCGCTCCGGGCCGACAGCGGCAGCTCCAACGAGCAGAATCTGCTCCGCCTGTGCGATATGCACAGCGTACCCATTGCCACCAACATTGCCACCGCCGAGGTACTGCTCCGCGGCATGGATCAGGGGGATCTGGACTACCGGGAAGGGATGCACCCGCCGGTGATCGAGCCTCTGGCCGCGCCCCGCCGCGCCGTGTGCTGAGGTCTGCCTGACATTTTTGTGTATAGAGGGAAACGTAAAACAGCGCCGCCGAAGCTTTTTCAGGGCTTCAGCGGCGCTGCATTTTTATGCGTTTTTCAGTTCATTTTCCGGGGAGCGGCATCATTCCAGACCGGCCATCTGCTTGACGGCCTTCATGGCGAAGGTCAGGGTGCGGCCCATGGCAACACCAGCCATCAGGCAGGGATAGTTGTTGGCAAAGAAGCTGCCGGACATATCGCCGGTGATATACAGGCCGGGCATGGGCTTGTTATCGTTGTCCAGAGCCTGACCCTTTTCGTTGATGGCAATGCCCTGCTCAGTGGTCAGCAGAGAGGCACCCAGCCAGCAGCCGTAGAAGGGCGCGGTGCGGATGGCGCTGAGGCGGTAAGCAGGCTTGCCGAAGTCCTCGTCGTTCTGCTTGTCGTAGAGCTCGTTGTAGCGCTCCACGGTGGCAAGGAAGGTGTCCTTGGCAGCACCGGTAAAGCCCATCTTGTCAGCCAGCTCGTCCAGCGTATCGCACTTGAACAATGCACCGGCCTCGATCGCCTCGTCCATCTTACCCTGAATGTACTTCTCACCGCCGTTACGGGTCTGGGCAGAGCAGCCGATGGTGTGGAAACGCTTTGCGTCCTCCAGAATGTTGGCATCGCAGATCTGAGCGTAGACACGGCCCGGCTGGTGAGCAGCGGCGTAGACGATGTCATTGTAGGGGCTGCTCTCGTTGGCAAAGCGCTCGCCGTTGCGGTTCACCTTCAGGAAGGGCTGGGTGCCGGGGTTGTACTGACGGATGGTACCAGGGAAAGCCTTGCCGCCAAAGGCAGTGTCGCTGTCCACATAGCCGCCATCCACGCCGGGGGCCACGATGCCGCGGTCAAACAGCATGGGAGCGGCCTCCTTGTCCAGATTGGCACCTGCCCACATTGCAGCCCGGATGCCGTAGCCCTTATCGGAGGGAGAGTAAGAGCAGGCGGTGGTGACGGAAGTGCCCAGGGGATCCAGCTGCTCCATCATGTAGGGGTTGCCGGGGAAGCCGCCGCAGGCCAGCAGCACACCCTTGTTGGCGTTGTAGCGGATGAAGTGGTCATCCTCGGTGCTCTGGGCGATGATGCCGGTAATGCGGCCATCGCTGTTCTTTTCCAGCTTGGCCAGACTGGTCTTGAAGTCCACATCGTAGCCCAGCTCCTGAATGTACTGAAGCAGCAGCTCGTTCCGGGCGGCACCACTGGAGCGATCATAGGTATACTCGATCTCGGGGTACATATAATCGGTGTTGTGCTCGGCGTTTTCTGCAGGCCATTTGGCCTCGTCGCCGTAGGTGTAGATCATCTTCACGCCGTACTTGTCCTCCATGATGGAGCGGACAAATTCGATCATCTCGGCAGACTCGTTGATCCAGGTCTTGACCACGCGCTGATCACACTTGCCGGAGGCGTAACGGGAGACCTCGCTCAGCAGCTTGGCACGATCCATCTTGATGCCCTGTTCCTGAGCGCCGAAGCCGTCCACGGCACCCACCCAGTGACGGGTATCCTGCACATTGCCGTTTTGCTCGATGACACGGAAGTTCAGGCCCTTGGCAGCGGCATAAGCAGCAGCGAACATACCGCCGTTGCCGGCACCCACGATGACGATATCGGTGTCCACGGTCTCGGTGATGGCAGCCTCGTCGATGTCAGGCTCCTTGCCCAGCCAATCGGTCTCGTCACCGGTGGGCAGCTGAACGGAAGTTACAGTTGCCTCTCCCTTTGCCTGTGCAAAGCAGCTCTTGGCGGCCTTCTTCACGGCATCGGAGGTGATGGTGGAGCCGGACACGCCGTCGATCTCGTCAGAGCCGGCGTTCAGCAGCTGGTTCTTCAGCTCCTCGGCAGCAGCAGCGCCGTAGGAAGCGGTCTCGCCGGAGGTATCGACCACAACGTCGGTCACAGCACTGTCAGAGAAGGTCATGGTGACTTTGACGGTAGAGGAAATGCCCTCGGCAGTGCCGGTGTAGGTACCGGGGGTGTAGCTGCCCGCTGCACCGGAGGAAGCGGCAGTGGAGGAGCTTGCAGCGTTGCAGGCAGCCAGTGCACCGGCGGTAACACCGGACATGGCAGCGGCAGCGGCGATCTTCAGAAAGCCTTTACGCGAGATCTTGTTCATGCTTGGATGATCCTTTCTTCTCTTTTTCTGTTCTTATTCTTCGATTTTCCTCTTATCCGAAACGCACCGCCACAATACGGCGCAGACTTCGTTCGATAATAAATTAACACAAAGTCTGCCTGTTGTCTTTTAAGAATTCTTAAACATCTTTACCGTTTCTTCACTGGAAAATTCCCGTTTCCCACTTTGTTTGATAAATAACGGTCAAATCAGAGCAGAAAAAAGCACCCACGGCTTAAGTTTCCTTAAGAAGTGGGTGCTTTGAGGATTAACGATATTTAAGACAACAACACCATTTCAGGCTTCCGTCTCCCCTTCCGGGCGGAAAATATAGCCTTTGCCCCAGACATTTTTGAGGTAGATGGGCTTTGCAGGGTCGGGCTCGATCTTACTGCGGAGGTTATGGATGTGCACCTGCACAGTGCGGACATCCCCCAGGCTCTCCTTCCCCCAGATCTTCCGGTAAAGCTCGTTTGCGGTAAAGAAAGTGTTGGGATGCCGGATGAAGAGGGTCAGGATGCGGTACTCCATGTCGGCCAGATGGATGCTCCGGCCATCCTTTTCCACGCAATGGCTGTTGGGATTCAGCGTAAAGGCCGCACAGTGGTAGCCGCTGACGCTGGGCTCTGCGGCATCCATCTGGACACGGCGGATGTTTGCCATGATGCGAGCCAGCAGAACTTTGTGGTTGTAGGGCTTGGTCAGGAAATCATCGCCGCCCAATTCCAGCGCCCGTACCACTGTGTCTGTATCGTCCAGACAGGAAGTAAAAATGATGGGGCAGTGGTGCCAGCTGCGCAGGCGCTGACACAGATCCATGCCGTTGGTGTCCGGCAGAAGGATATCCATCAGGATCACATCGAACTTTTCCCGGGCGTGGCTCAGCGCTTCGCCGCCGGTGTCAGCGCAGACCACCTCAAAATTCTGCTGACAGTTCAAGAAATAGCTGGTAGTGTCCCGGATCACCGGATCATCTTCCACCAGAAGAATGCGGATCATCCTGTTTGCTCTCCCCTTTTCGGCGTGAATTTGCTATAATATCCTTATCTAGTATACCGTATTTCCGGGCTGTTCTCAACCGGTTCTCCAAAGTTTTTGCAGGGGGTCTTTTTATGATAAAAAAGCGAATTCTGCTTCCGGCTGCTGCCGGGGCACTGGCACTGACCATTGGATTGGCAGGGATCTGGTTCAACCAGCGGCTGCCGACGCTGGCGGATTTTGGAGTCCCCGGCATGGACCCCGAAGCCCAATTGATGGCATGGGCTGCCCTGTTCCCGGAAAAAGGAGTGGCTGCCCTGACCTTCCGCACGGTGCTGCAGTGGATGGCCATTGCGGTATTCTGCACTCTGGGAGCGGTGGTGCTGGCCCTGTACCGATACAAGCCTCAGAAGGAACTGGGATATTTTCTGCTGTATCTGACGGTGCTGACCCTCTGGGCTCTGGTGATCATTCTGGCTCCGGTGGGAAGTTCCGGCTGGAGCGTCTTTTTCCGCCGGGGATTCTTTACCGTCACGGTTCTGGCAGGTATCCTGCTGTGTGCCGCCCTGACAGGGGCTGTGCCGGTGTCCCACGGGCAGCGGCTCCATTCCCTGCTTCTGACGCTGGGGTATCTTGTTCTGACGCTGGTTCCCCTCAGCCGTGTACGGGCGGTGGGGCTGCTTTTGGGCATGGGCTACTGTCTGGGCATACTGATGGCAATGTATGCCCGGGGCTCCGACGCTGCCCTGCTGATGCTGTTTCCCTGTGCCATCACCATTGGCTTCCGGGTATGGGTGGTCCTGCCGGGTATGCACGTGCCGTTTTTTCAGGAGAGCGTGTTTTTCTACCTGTTCCGGTGTGCCCGGATCTACGATGCGCCTTTTACTCTGGGCTGCATGGCCTACGTCTGCCGCCGGTATGCCCTGCAATTTGACCGGGCGGAGCAGCTGGCCCGGGAGCTGGATGCCCGGGTCATTCAGCGGACAAAGGCCCTGACGGAGGAGACCGAGGCCCGGAAAAGCATGATGCTGAACATTTTCCACGACCTGCGCAGTCCCCTGTTTGCGGTCAGCAGTGGACTGGACACACTGGAGGCTGCACCGGAGGCCCTGCCGGCCCTGCTGCCCGCCTTACAGCAGCGGACGGCCTTTCTCCGCCGCCTGACGGAGGATCTGTTTCTGGCTGCAAAGCTGGAGCAGAAACAGGTGATGCTCAACGAGGACCGGGTATCTCTGGGGGAGGTCATCGCTGCAGTCTGTGACAGCTGCCGGGAGGAGGCTGAGAAGAAGGGCGTGGTGCTTCAGGCTCCCCCGGCTCCGGAGCTGCCGGTGTGGGGCGACCAGATCCGGCTGCAGCAGATCCTGCAGAACCTGTTGACAAATGCCATTCACTACACCCCTGCAGGAGGGAGCATCACCGTCAGCAGCCGGGTGGAGGCCGGCGCTGCTCTGGTGAGCGTCCGGGACACTGGCTGCGGCATTGCGCCGGAGGATCAGGCCGCCGTATTTGACCGGTATTTCCACACCACCACCTCTTCCAAGCACGACTCCACCGGTCTGGGACTGACCATTGCGCAGGAGCTTGCCCACCTGCACCACGGAGAAATCCTATTGGAAAGTGAAGTAGGCAAAGGCAGCTGCTTCACATTAAAGCTCCCTCTATTATCTGCTTAACAGAGAAATCCCCCCGCCTATGACGAGGGGATTTCTTTATAGCATCTATTTGAATTTAAGCCAGCGGGTCCCACAGCTTCATGGGCAGGGGCTCCTGATCCAGCAGGGCGCGCTGGGCATCGCTCAGCAGGCTCTTGCGGACCGTGATCTGGTAGACATTGGCCTTGAACCACTTTTCGCTGCCGATGTAATAGCCCTTCTGGCCGGAGGCATCGCCCCAGCTGTTCTCGATCTTCCAGCGGTCAGCCTTGCCGTTCTCGTCCAGATTGACACCGCAGAACATCATGCAATGGTTCATGGTGCTTTCACGGGTGAGCAGCCGCTCGGCTTTGGTCATGCCAAAGGTCAGGCCGCCCAGCACCTCGCCGTACTGGAAGCAGTCGGGGTCCCAGTACCCGTTGGTGCGGTCGCCGTCAGGGTGGCAGTCGCAGCTGAACATGACCCCCTCCCCTGCCTGCAGCTGACGGATGGTCAGATCCTCCAGCTCCTCCTGCGAGAGGTTCAGCCAGAACATATTCTCCTCCACCACGTCACCCATAAAGGGCTGGCAGTAGGTGCGGTTCAGCGCATGGATGGGCGAGGAGATGATGACGACGTAATCATCCAGATCATTGCCCACATATTTTTCCAGGAAGGTGTGCGGGGTCAGGTTCCGGTCGCAGTGGTAGTGCTCATCCTTGTCGGTATACTCAAAGTCAAAGCTCCTGGGAGGCTGGCCGTAGAGGATGCACAGGGCGTTGTAGATCTCCGCCAGCATCTCCTCGCGGCGGGCGGCCGTGTCCTTTCCCTCTTTTGCCAGGGCCCGCAGTTCCAGCGCATCCTCCCGCAGCTTGCGGTTCAGGATGGGCAGATACTTGGCCGTACCGGTGGAGTGGACAGTTTCCGGCATGACCCAGGAGGGCACCACGCCGTACTTTTTGATCAGGCTGATGGCCATATCCCACTGGCCGCCGTCGGGCAGCGGGCTGCCCAGCAGGGTGTAGGTCTCGCGGTCGGTCAGGTCCTGATCCGCAAAGTGGAGGATGTTCTCAAGGAAGAGATTTGCCTTTTCCAGCTTATCGTAGAACGCCAGATAGGTGGGAGAGAAGGAGAAATCCTCCAGATCACACTTGGCGATCACCCGCTGGCGCAGGACGTTCAGGGTGGAGAACATCCAGCAGCGGCCGCTCTGCTTCTGGTTGGTGATGTTATTGGTCTTGACCAGCACAGAGAAGTCCATCCGCAGCTTGGCAGCGGCGGCGGGCACAAAGGCCGCGTCCGGCAGAGCCGTGCGGGAAACTGCATTGGACATCACATTCAGCTCCGGGCGGGCAGCATAGCCCTGCTCAAAGCGTTCCAGCATCCGGGCATCAATGGGAGTAACACGATTCATTTGATTCACGCTTTCTTTCTAAAAAGATCAATCCTTGAAATAAGCATTCTGCACGGCCAGCAGGACACCGGCACGGCTTGCGGCAAAGTTCAGGCCGCCCTGCAGGTAGCAGGTGTAAGGCTCACGCAGGGGGCCGTCGCAGGAGAGCTCGATGGTGCTGCCCTGAGTAAAGCTGCCGCTTGCCATGACGACCTCATCGGTATAGCCCGGCTCCGGAGAGGGTTCCGGTGCGGCATAGCTGTCCACGGGGCTGGCGGCCTGAATGCCGCGGCAGAAGCCGATGAGGGCATCGGCGGTATCGGCATCGAAGCAGGTCACGATATCGTTGTGGTCCTCGCAGTAGCGCGGGATGGGCTTTTTGCCCACCAGCTCCAGCAGGCACTGGGCATAGATGGCGGTCTTGATGGCCTCACACACCACGCCGGGGGCATAGTAGAAGCCAAGGTACATATCACGGGGCGTTTCCAGCGTACAGCCCAGCTCCTTGCCCAGACCGGGGGCGTTCAGGCGGTAGGCACACAGCTCCACCAGATCCTTCCGGCCCGCGATATAGCCGCCGGTGGGGGCGATGCCGCCGCCCGGGTTCTTGATGAGGCTGCCCACCACAAGGTCCGCACCTGCCTGGCAGGGCTCCTTCATCTGGGTGAACTCACCATAGCAGTTGTCCACAAAGATGATGATCTCGGGGTTGGCGGCACGGGCCGTGTCGGCGATCTTCTGAATGGTATCCAGATCAAAGGCATTGCGCTGCAGGTAGCCGCGGCTGCGCTGGATATGGCAGACCTTTGCCCCCGGGGCCTTTTGAGCGATCAGCGCGTAATCCGGGGTGAAGTCGGCCTTGAGGGGGGCTTCGTCGTACCGGATACCGTAGTCCATCAGGGTGCCGGTGCCCTTGCCCTTGCCGTCCAGACCGATCACGCCCTCCAGCGTATCGTAGGGACGGCCGGTAGCGGCCAGCAGGGTATCCCCTGCCCGCAGCAGGCCGAACAGGGCCACCGCCAGCGTATGGGTGCCGCTCTGGAACTGACTGCGCACAAGGGCATCCTCCGCGCCCATCACCTCGGCAAAGATCTGCTCGAGCTTGGCGCGGCCGGTATCCCACAGGCCATAGCCGGTGGTGCCCAGCATATCGGTGGAGGACATCTGGGTATCGGCAAAGGCCTTGAGCATTTTCAGCTGGTTGTAGTCCCGGATCTCCTCCATGCGGTGGAAATAGGGCTGGCAGAGCTCCATGGCTTTTTCGTCCAGCGCCAGGACTTCGGGTTTGTAATCAAAAAAGTGGTTCAGCATTGACATTTTGGTTCCTTAATCTTTTTGTAAGTTTATGCTATAATGACCCGTCGGCAGCTTTCTCCTCGGACACGAAACGGGCCATTCCATCGCCCGCCCTATTGCCTGCGGCAACAGGGTCCCACCCCAGCGGACGGTCCTCAGAGAAACTCCCGACGTGTCAGACTGTGGCTTCGTACCGGGCATACTCTCCCAGCTTTTCAAAGCCGAGGCGGGTATAAAAGTGCACCCGTTCCGGGGAGCAGAGGAAAAGGGGCTGCAGGCCCTGCGCCGAGAGGGTGTTGGCCAGCCGGACGATAAGCCGCCCGCCGATGCCGCGCCCCCGCAGGGGCTCCGCAGTCTCGCCGCAGGCCATGTAAGCCTGCTCCGTTCCAATGGCGTAAGCGCCCACGGTGCAGGCAAGCTCCCCTCCCTGCTCCAGAGCCCAGACCACAGCCCTGCCGCGGGCGCGCTTTGAGCAGAGCTCAGAGTAAAAATCATCCCGCCGCGTGGGGCGGTCCGGAAACAGCATCTGTGCAACGGGGCCCGCCGGGGGCTCCGGGTCAAAATGCAGGGAGGCCCAGAGCGTTTCTTCCACAGCGGGTTCCGGCAGCTGCTTTCCCGGCGCTAGGCCAAAGACAAAAAGGGACTTTGCCCGGGCCCAGCCGGCGGGCGGCGGGCACTCGGCTTCGTCCAGGATGACCGCCTTACAGCCGCAGAAATGCAGGAAGCTGGCCAGTTCGTCCGGGTTGGCGTGGCCCGCCAGCCAGGCGGTGCTGCCGCCCACATCCAGCGCCAGCGTTGGCCCGGCGAAGAACCGGCCCGGCTGGCTTTTGCCGAAGAGCGCCAGCGCCTGCAGCATCGTGACCCCAAGGCAGAGCTTTCCGCGGCAGGCGCTGCGGAACCGCTGCCTCTGGCGGGGCGTTCTGACCTGCGTGATCATTTCAGTGCGTTGACGATGTTCTTGAACTCTCGGCCGCGCACCTCAAAGTTAGGGTAGAGGTCGAAGGAGGCGCTGGCGGGAGACAGGATGATGATATCGCCGGGCTTTGCGGCGGCACGGGCCAGTTCCACAGCGTGCTGCATATTGTCCGCGTGCTGGATGGGCAGTGCGGCCTCGTTGAAGCCGGGGTCTTCCCGCAAGGCCTTTTCAATGCGGGGGCCGGTGGCACCCATCAGCACCAGATCCTTGACGTGGGCCACGATCTCGGGGGCCAGCGGCTCATAGGGGATGTGCTTATCGTAGCCGCCCGCAATGAGGATGACCTTCTGGTCAAAGCTGCGCAGGCCCGCAATGGTGCGGGTGGGGCTGGTGCCGATGGAATCGTTGTAGTAGAGCACACCGTCCAGCGTGCGCACCGGCTCAATGCGGTGCTCCACGCCGGTAAAGGTGCTGCCCACCTTCTGGATGGCCTCTACGGGCACCTCTCCCCAGACTGCGGCGGCAGCGGCCAGCAGATTCTCGATATTGTGCAGGCCCCGCAGCTTGATGTCCTTCTGGGCCAGGAAGGGCGTTACCACACCGTCCTCGGCCATGCAGAGCATATTGTCCTCTTTGCGCAGGAATGCACCGTTGTCAGTATCGTGCAGACGGGTGAACCAGACCTGCCTGCCCTTGCAGTCCTTCTGCATGGAGCGGCTGATCTCGTTCTCGTAGCCCAGCACGGCACGGCAGGGCGGGTTCTGGTAGAGCAGGATGTTGCGTTTTGCGTCGATGTACTCCTGCATATCCTTATGGTGATCGAGGTGGTTGGGGGTGACGTTGGTCACCACCGCGATCTTCGGGCTCTGGTGCATGCTGATGAGCTGGAAGCTGGACAGCTCCACCACAGCCACATCCTCCGGCCGGACCTCGGGCAGCATGGGCAGCAGGGCAGCGCCGATGTTGCCGCCCAGATGCACCTTGCGGCCTGCGGCCTCGTAGAACTTGGAGATGAGGGTGGTGGTGGTGGTCTTGCCGTCAGAGCCGGTCACGGCCACGATCTCGCAGGGGCAGAAATCGAAGAAAAGCTCGACCTCGCTGGTGACCATGGTGCCCGCCGCCATGGCATCCTGCAGGGGCTTTTCAAAGTAGCCCACAAAGCCGGGGGTGCGCATGATGATATCCTGGCCCTTGAAGCCGTCCAGATAGTGTTCGCCCAGGCTCAGGTCAATGCCCAGTTCCCGGATGGTAGCGGCATAATCGCCGAACTCCTCCACGTTCTTTTTCTGGTCGCACAGGGTCACATGGGCCCCCAGCTCCACAAACTCCTTGATAAGGGTCTTGTGGCTGACACCGGCACCGATGAACGCCACCTTTTTGCCCCGGATGAGTTCTGCAAGCTTCTGCTGATCTTTCTGCATAAAGAAAGAACCTCCTCTATGAAAATTCAGGCTGAAATTGATTCACTGCTCCATTTTACACCTTTTCCAGCCAATTGGCAACGCCAAACCTTGTTCTGGCCCCGGATGCACCGAAATCCTATCTGAATTCACAAAATGTCGATTGTCTTTTCCGACCGTTTCCGCTATACTTTAATCGTATCATTTTACAAGGAGCGCATTTTCTTGAAACATTCCCTGATCCGCTTTTCCGCAGTGGTGCTGACCATTGCGTTTGTTTTTGCCCTGACCGGCTGTGGTTCGGGCTCCAACAGCTTCACCTGGTTCGTGGACAGCATCCCGGCCAACCTTGACCCGCAGGTGGCCTCGGCCTCTGCGGATGTCATCGCCTGCGAGAACCTGTACAGCGGCCTTGTCCGCAAAGATCCCAGCGGCAAATATGAGCCTGCCCTCTGCGAGCGGTGGGAGAAGTCCTCCGATGGCCTCACCTACACCTTCTACCTCAAGGACGGCCTGACTTACACCGCCGCCAAGGGCAACGCCACTGACTACGCCATCACCGCCGAAGATTTTGTGTTCGCTTTCCGGCGCTTGTTCCGGGCGGAGACCAACTCCCCCTACGCGGTGGAGTTTGCGGCCCTTGAAAACAGCGCCGCCGTGCTGGCCGGGCAGATGCCCGAGACCGCGCTGGGAGTCACGGCCTCCGGGCCGCTGACGCTGGTGTTCCACCTGAGCAGTGCCGATGACAATTTCCTCGAGAAGCTCACCCTGCCCGGTGCCATGCCCTGCGATGAGGAATTTTTCAATTCCACCCGGGGCACCTACGGTCTGAATGCTTCGTCCACACTTTCCAGCGGCAGCTTCTACATCTACAACTGGACAGCCAGCGGCCTGTTCCTGCGGCGTGCCCCCTCGGGCAGCCTCATCGACAGCCTGCGGCTGGTGCAGAACACCAACAGCACCGGGCAGTCCGCCGCAGAGCTGATTGCCAACGAGAAGTGCTCTGCCGCCCCGGACGACACCGCCGCGCCCACCACCCTGACTTCCCTCTCCTACTCCGATACCACATGGAGCCTGCTGTTCAACTGCAGCAGCGTGTTTGCTTCCACCGAGCTGCGGCAGGCACTGGCCTCCGCCGCGCGGGGTGCAGCCGAGGTGCCGGACGGCGGGCTCTATGCCGCCGCCAACGGTCTGGTACCGGACGGCCTGACTGTGGACGGCATGAACTACCGGGATACCGCCGGGGATGTAACTCCCGCCGCGGTGGATGCCCGGGCGCTCTACCTCACGGCGCGGCAGACGCTGACCACCTCCGACTTCAACAAGGTCAGCCTGATGGTGCCCGCCGGTTCCGGCGTGACCAGCGCCGCCGAGGAGATCAATGGCGTGTGGCAAAAGGAGTTTTCCCTCTTCTTCTCCGTAGAGGAAGTGGACGAGGAGACCTTTGCGAAACGGCTGGCCGAGGGGGACTACACCATCGCCTTGGCCCCCATCAGCGCCGAGGGCGGCAGTGTGTACAACATGCTGAACCAGTTCACCGCAGCGGGCGGCGGCCTGACCGGCTATGCAGATTCCCTGTATGCCACCCAGCTGCAGGCCAGCACCCAGGCCACCGGAAGCTCCCGCTGCCGCCTGCTGGGCGATTGTGAGCGCCAGCTGCTCAACGATGCCGTGGCGGTTCCTCTGTTTGCCCAGCAGAAGCGCCTGCTGATCGCACCCGGCATCCAGAACCTCATCTTTGACCCCTTTGGCCCGGTGCTGGATCTGACCTATACCACAAAAGAATGATGTGCCACAAAAAATACCGGAGCAGCCGCCTGCCCCGGTATTTTTCTTATCCCTTTTTGATGCCGAACAGCCTGCGCAGAACGCCGCGCAGACACTTTGGGCTTTTGATAACGACCACCTGCATCGCTCTCCCGCCTTTCGTGGTATGATACCACAATATAAGCGGCAGGACGGCAAAGTGTGCGGCTCAAGCCTTGTTCCCGGTCAGGATCGGTGTATCCGGCACCGTTTCCACAACCACCAGCGCCCCCTTGCGGGTGGAGATGGTGATGCAGTCTGAGCCTTCGGCATACTCATTGCTGACTCCCAGCGGGTAACCGGCCACCAGCACATCATCGGTGAGCTCATAGTAGGAACCGTGCTCACACACGCCCTCCGCCCTGCCCTCCATGGGGAAAGCGGAGAAGTAGAAGAACTCCTCCTTCGGGTAGGCACGGGTCTCGCCGGAGCGGACAAAGGTAATGCGGCTGCGCTCATCCTGAAGCGTTGCCCGCACCCCCCGTTCTTCCAGCCCAAGGCCGGTGGCAAGATTCGAGAGGGTATGCTCGATCCGCCTGCCGCCCAGTGCCCCCAGAAGAAGCACCTCGGTAAAGCCCTTCTCACTGGCAAGCTTAGCGGCATATTCGGTGTCGGTGTCGTCCTTGACGTGAGGCAGGACGATGATATCGTCGTTCTGCTGCACCGGACAGGGAGCGGTATCGAAATCTCCCAGGATGATATTGGGCTTGCAGCCCAGCGGCGCGCAGTTGCGGTAGCCTGCATCACAGGCGATGATGAAGTCATCGGGGCGGAGCAGACGCTTCAGCTCCGGCGAGACCGGGCAGGCCGAGAGGATCACGCAGCGCATCACATTCCCCTCCTCTGCCAGTCCTTGACATCCTTGACTTCCTCATACATGGCACAGTAGCTGTCGTACCGGGTCTGGGAGAGCTTTCCCTCGGCCAGAGCGGCACGGATGGCACAGCCCTTTTCCGTGCGGTGGGAGCAGCCGGTGAACTGGCACTGCCCAAGGTAGGGCCCGAACTCCGGGAAGGCGTGCTCCAGATTCTCCTTGGGGATGAACCCGGCGCGGTTGGCTTCCAGGCTGGCAAAGCCGGGGGTATCCGCAATGCGGCCTCCAAAGGCCTCAAAGATGGTCACCTCGCGGGTGGTATGGCGGCCGCGCCCCAGCTTCTGGCTGATGGCGCTGGTCTCCCGCTCGGCCTGAGGCAGCAGGGTGTTGAGCAGGGTCGATTTGCCAACACCGGAGTTGCCGCAGAAGGCGCAGAGCCGCCCGCTGATCCACTGCCTGACCTCGTCCAGCCCTTCCCCGCTGTCGTAGCGGATGGCAATGAAGGGCAGAGTGGATCTTTCATAGGCGCTGCGCAGGAACTCCACCTCACCAAGGTCAGCCTTGGTGCAGACGATGACGGGCTGCACCCCCTTGTCCACGGCGATGGCCGAGAGCTTGTCCAGCACCAGCGTGCTGGGGGTGGGCTGGGTGGTGCTGGCCACAAGGAACAACACATCCAGATTGGCCACAGGCGGCCGGACAAACACGTTTTTGCGGGGTGCGATCTCGGCAATGACTGCCGCGCCGTTCTCGGTCTCCAGCGTCACCTCATCGCCCGCCACGGGGGTGATTTTCTGTTTGCGGAAGATGCCCCGGGGCTTGCACTCGATCACACCCTCTTCGGTCTTGACGTAGTAAAAGCCGCCAATTCCTTTTACGATATATCCCTTCATCCGTTCCTCCCTCAGGACAGCAGCGCGCTCCACCAGTCGCCCAGGCCGGTGCCCTCACTGCTGGAAGAATCGCCGCTGCTGGAAGAGCTGCCCCCGATCAGGCCGCTCCACCAATCGCTGGAGGAGCTGCCCGGCTGTTCAGCCGGGGTCTCGGGCACCGGCTCGGGGCCTGCGCTCACGGTAATGCTGACACGGCTGTTCACCTTGACGGTAGATCCTGCCGCCGGGCTCTGGTCGATGATGGTACCGGCGGGCTGGTCGCTGTACTGCTCGGTGGTGCTGCCAAGGCCCAGCTTGTTCTGCACCAGCACGGAGCGGGCATCGTTCACGCTCTTGAGACCGGTCAGGGCAGGCACCTTGGCCGTGGTGTTGACCTGCGGGCGGCTGACATAGACCACCACCGTGGAACCTGCGGCAACCTGACTGCCCGCAGCAGGTTCGGTGCGGATGATGGAGCCTGCGGCTACGCTGGGTTCCACCGCCTGGGTGATCAGGACAGAGACCCCCAGATCCTTGAGCTGCTGCTCACCATCTGCCTGTACATAATTGGAGACATCCGGCACGGTGACATACTGGATGCCCAGGCTGACGGTCAGGGTCACGCTCTGGCCCTCACGGACGGTACGGCCCGCCACCGGGGACTGCCGGTAGACGTAACCGGCGGCGTAATCGTTGCTGTAAGCCTGCTCCCAGTTGATGACGATCTGGCCGGATGCCACCTGCTGGGAAGCGTTGACCTCATCCTGGGTCATGCCGCTGTAATCTGCCAGCACCACATCAGCCTTTTCCCCCATCAGGGAGCTGGAATCATTCAGGATCATCCAGCACAGGGCCGCGCAGGCCAGTGCAAAGGCCACGGTGATGCCAAACAGCACCGGCAGGAACACGGTGCGCTTTTTCTTTTTTCTGCCTTTTGCCGGGGCACTGCCGCGCTCCGGACGGGATTCTTTTCTGGGCATAGTGGGTTCCACCACCTTTTCAGGAATTTCATCGGGGAGATAGGTGTAGTTGAACACGATGGCCGGGTTCTCTACATAGGCGTTGAGGGCTTCCAGCATCTCAGCGGCGCTTTTATAGCGGTTTTCGGGCCGCTTTGCCATGGCGCGCTCGGTGATCTCCACCAGCCCCACCGGCACCCAGGGAGCCAGTTCCCGCAGGCTTCTGGGCTGATCCGAGATCTGCTTGATGGCCACCTCCACCACGTCATCGGCATCGAAGGGCAGATGCCCTGAGAGCATCTCGTACATCATCACGCCCACCGAATAGAGGTCGCTGGTGAAGTCGGTCTCATCGCCCTTGGCCTGCTCCGGGCTGATATAGTGGACGCTGCCCATGGCCTTGCCGCCCGAGAGCTGGTTCTCGGCCCGGGAGATGCGGGCAATGCCAAAATCCATCATCCGCAGCTGGCCGTTGTCCAGCAGCATGATGTTCTGGGGCTTGATGTCCCGGTGCACCACGCCGTTGCGGTGGGCATGGTCCAGCGCTTTCAGGATCTGAGAGATAAAGTGGACGGTCTCCCGGTTGGTCAGCTTGCCGCCCCGCTCGTTCAGATACTCGCGCAGGGTCATGCCGTCCACATATTCCATGACGATATACTGCAGATGGTCGCTCACCGAGACATCATACACCTTGACGATGTTGGGGTGGTTGAGCAGCGAGATGGCCTTGGACTCGTTCTTGAAACGGCGCACAAGGTCAGGGTCGTGCATGAGCTCCTGCCGCAGCACCTTAACGGCCACGACCGTGCCCTCCGGCACCGGGCCGCCCGGCCCTACAACGGCCTTGTAGACATTGGCCATGCCGCCGGTGCCGATGAGCTCCCGCACCGTGTACAGACCATCCAGCGTTTTGCCGATCAGGTTATCCATGGTGCACCTCCGTAGGTTCCACAGCCAGCAGCAGGGCGGTGATGTTGTCGGAGCCGCCGTTCTCGTTGGCGGCATCCACCAGCCGGTCGGGCAGGTCGTAGAACGGGCCCTGCGCCAGCAGCTGCTCCATCTGCTCCACCGGCACCATGTTGGTCAGGCCGTCCGAGCAGAGCAGCAGCAGATCCTTTGCCTGCAGCTGCACCGAGGTGATCTCCGGCTCCAGCCGGTAATCCACGCCCAGCGCCCTGGTGATGATGTTCTTCTGGGGATGGTGCTCGGCCTCCTCCTCCGTGATGGTGCCGCAGTCCACCAGCTCCTGCACATAGGAGTGGTCGTGGGTGAGCTGGGTCAGTTTACCGCCCCGGCAGAGGTAGGCGCGGGAATCGCCCGCGTGGCAGAGGGTGGCTTCCCCACCCCGCACCAGGGCGCAGACCGCCGTAGTGCCCATACCGGCCAGCGATTCCTCGTGGGCGGCTTTGTTGAACACATAGCGGTTGGCGCTGATGAGGGCCTTTTTCAAAAAAGCTCCCTCCTGCCCTGCTCCGCACTGGGCGTACTGCTCCTGAAACACCTGTTCGATGACATTGCAGGCCCCCTGTGAGGCCTCGCGGCCGCCTTTGGCACCGCCCATGCCATCACACACCAGTGCCCAGACAGCACCGCCGGGCAGCTCCCCGGCACGGTAATCATCCTGATTTTCCTGCCGGACGCGGCCCACATCCGTTTTTCCTGCTAGTTTCATAGGCTTCTCCTCTTGCGATTTACGCCTTACCATTCATTTCGTCCCGGCGCAGCTGGCCGCAGGCGGCGCTGATCTCGCTGCCAAGACGGCGGCGTACCGTGGCGTTGACCCCCAGGCTCTCCAGCTTTTTCTGGAAGCGCTGGACATTGGCGGCATCGGTAGCCGAGTAGGGGCTTCCGTCCACCGGGTTGATGGGAATGAGGTTCACATGAGCACCCATGCCCCGGATGAGGTCGGCCAGCTGTCTGGCACAGGCATCGGAATCATTGACACCGCGCACCATCGAATACTCAAAGCTGACCCGGCGGCCCGTGGTCTCCTGATAGCGGCGGACGGCGGGCATCAGCACCTCCACAGGGTAGGCATCATTGACCGGCATCATGCCGCTGCGGATCTCGTTGTTGGGGGCATGCAGGGAGACCGAAAGAGTCAGCTGCAGCTTTTTCTCGGCCAGCTGGTCGATCTTGGGCACCAGACCGCAGGTGGAAAGACTGATGTTGCGCATTCCGATGTTCACGCCCTCCGGGGAGGAGATGTTCTCAAGGAAGCGCATGACCTCGTCAAAATTATCCAGCGGTTCTCCGATGCCCATGAGGACGATGTGGGAGATGCGCTCCCCGATGTCCTTCTGGGCGGTATAGATCTCAGAGCAGATCTCACCGGCTTCCAGGTTGCGCACCCGGCCTGCCTGGGTGGAGGCGCAGAAGCGGCAGCCCATCCGGCAGCCCACCTGCGTGGAGACGCAGACCGTGTTGCCGTAGTGGTAGCGCATGACAACGGTCTCGATGCAGTTGCCATCGGCCATCCGCAGCAGATATTTCACGGTGCCGTCCTTGGCTTCCTGTCGGCGCTCGATCTTGGGGGCAGCAATGTAAAACTGCTCTTCCAGCTTTGCCAGCAGGGTCTTGGGCTGGTCGGTCATGGCAGAAAACTCGGTGACCAGCTTCTGGTGCACCCAGTGGAAGATCTGCTTTGCCCGGAAGCCCGGCTGACCCATGGCTTTCAGCGCAGTGGTCAGCTCGGCCAGCGTCAGGGAAGAGATACAGCGTTTTTGTTCCATGGTATTCTCCTATGAATCAATACGAACCGGACGGCGGGTTCATTGCGTTTTCTGCATGGCGCAGAGGAAAAAGCCGTCCATCCCGGTGCGGGTGGGCACCGAGAGCGCCCCGTGCTCCCCCACTGTCATTCCGTCAGGGAACGCCACAGCGGGCCGGACCACCCGGAACTCCGGGTGGCGGACAAGGAACGCCGCCACCTGCTCCTCGTTCTCGGCGGGGTCGATGGTACAGGTGGAGTAGACCAGCCGCCCGCCCGCTTTCAGCAGAGCGGCTGCTGTGTCCAGAATGGACGACTGGGTGACCAATAATTCATCGTGGCGTGCTTTTTCCAGCGTCTTATAGCGGATATCCGGCTTTTTTGCCAGAATGCCCAGGCCGCTGCAGGGAACATCCACCAGAATGCGGTCTGCGGCGGGCAGCTTTGGGTTGGGGCGGGTGGCATCATTGCAGAGGGCGGTGACATGGGCAAAGCCCATCCGTTCCACAGCGCTCCGGATGAGCCCGACCCGGTGCTCTGCCACATCGCAGCTGTACAGTGCGCCCTGCCCCTGCATCTCCTCGGCCAGCAGCAGCGTTTTACCGCCGGGTGCCGCGCAGAGGTCGATCACGGTATCGCCGGGCTTTGCCTCCACACAGAGGGCTGCCAGCTGGCTGGCCTGCCCCTCCACATGGAAACAGCCCTCCTTGAAGAGCGGGTGCTCCGCCGGGCTGCCCTCGAACTTTGCCAGCACACTGCCGGGCACAAGGCCGGGCTGCGCGCTCTTCACGCCGCTTTCCAGCAGCTTTTCGCAGAGGGCCGCGGCATCCATTTTCAGGCAGTTGGCCCGCAGGCTGGTGCAGCCGCCATCGGCGGTGTGGGTCAGGATGCCCAGCGCTTCCTCAGGGTAATGGGTGCGCAGAAACTCTGCCACATCCTGCCCCGCAGAGCCCAGCACCATGAGGCGCTGGGTCTCGTTCCGGAAGCGGGCAGTTTCCAGATCATAATTGCAGGCCTTGCGCAGGACGGCATTGACCAGCCCGGACGCACTCGCCTTTTTGAAGGTGCGGGTCAGCTTGACAGCCTCGTTCACCGCCGCCGACACCGGCACCTGCATATAGCGGGCCTGTGCCAGCGCGGCCCGCAGGATCTCGCGCACCTGCGGATCCAGCCTGGCAAGGCCCTTGGGCAGGAACTGTTCCAGAATGAAATCCAGCGTGCCCTGATGTTCCAACACGGTGTAGAAGATGGCACCGGCAAAGGCCTTATCCCGGCCCTCCAGTTTCTGGCGGCGGAGTTCGGCATCCAGCACAAGGTTTGAGAAGCCGTCCTGCTCCTGCCGGACCAGTGCAGCCACTGCCGCTGCCCGCGGATTGGCCGCCATCAGAGGGTATCCCCCGCTTTGAGGCGCAGACCGGCTGCAAAGGAGGTGCCATCCATCGGCTTTTTCCCCTCAGGCACCACATGGAGCAGCTGGACAGCACCATCGGCACAGGCCACCGTCAGGGGCCTGGTGGAAAGCACCGTACCGGGAGCCTCACCGTTGGAAGCAGCCACGCGGCACTCGGTCACCTTGACCTTTTTGCCGCCTGCGGTCACGAACCAGGCCATGGGCCAGGGGTTCATACCGCGTACCCAGTTGTGGATGTGCGCAGCAGTATCGGTCAGCCTGAACTCCGCCAGCTCCTTGTCCAGCATGGGGGCCAGGGTGGCGTTCTCATGCTGCTGGGGCTGGGGCTGGAGGGTGCCGGCTTCCATGGCGGGCACCGCCTCACAGAGGACGCGGGCACCTACGGCGGTGACCCGGTCAAACAACTCACCGCTGGTCTCCTCCGGGCCGATGGCGATCTTCTCGCAGACCAGCACATCGCCGGTGTCCAGCCCCTCGTCCATCTGCATGATGGAAACGCCGGTCTCGGTGTCGCCGTTCAGAACAGCCCACTGCACGGGGGCGCTGCCGCGGTACTTGGGCAGCAGGGACACATGCAGGTTGATGCAGCCATACTTCGGAGCTTCCAGCACAGATTTGGGCAGGATGCAGCCGTAGGCCACCACCACGATGAGGTCAGGGGCCAGCGCCCGGATGTTGGCATCCTCGCTGCCGTCCCGCAGGGTGCGGGGCTGGAACACGGGGGTCCCATGCTCCAGAGCAACTTCCTTGACCGGGGGCGCGGTGAGCACCTGCTTGCGGCCCACCGGCTTATCCCGCCGGGTGTACACGCCGCAGATCTCGTGACCGGCAGCATACAGGGCCTTCAGGCACTCCGCGGCGATATCCGGGGTTCCCATGAACAGAATGCGCATCAGTTGTTTCCTTTCGCTTCACGGGCAGCCTTTTTGCCCTCCTCGGTGTCCTCGTAGAAATACTCGCTGGACTCCATGATGGTAATGCCGTCCAGATGGTCGTTCTCGTGCTGAATGCAACGGGCCAGCAGGCCCTCGGCCTCCAGCTCGAACCAGTTGCCGTTGCGGTCCTGTGCACGCACCTTGACGGCAGCGGGACGGGTCACGGCACCGTTGTGGCCGGGGAAGGACAGGCAGCCCTCGTAGGCGGTCTCCTCATCCTCAGAAACAGCCAGGATCTCGGGGTTGACGAAATCGATGAACTTGTACTCATAATTCTCGGGGATCTCCTCGGGGGCATCGGTGGTGTCCCACACCACGAACAGGCGGCGCAGCATCCCCACCTGAGGGCCTGCCAGACCCACGCCGTCGGCGGCGATCATCGTCTCCCGCATGTCATCCAGCAGGGTGGCAAGGCGGTCGTCAAAGTTGGTCACGGGGCGGCAGACCTTGTTCAGGATGGGGTCGCCCTCTTTTACGATATTGCGGATAGCCATAGTGGTACCTCCAAAATTTGTTGTGTTGTATCAGATATCCCCGTCCGAGTGCAGATCGACCACAACGGTGGCCTTGCCGGGCAGTTTTTCCTGCTCGTAGAGGGTCAGCGTTTCCCGGATAAGGTCCCGGAAACGGCGGTCGTTGCGGCACTTGACGGTGAGTTTATAGCGGTAGGAATCGTTGATCTTTTCAATGCTGCCGGGGGTGGGGCCCAGCACCCGCAGGGGCAGGTCGGGCTGCCTGGCCGCCTGCCGCCCCAGCAGGGCCGCAAAGCGGGCGGAAGCCCGGGCCACCTCGCTCTCCTTTGGCCCGGCAAAGCCCACAACGCAGAGCCCGCAGAAGGGCGGATAAAGCCCCAGCTTCCGGTAGGCGATCTCCTGCTCGAAGAACGCATCGTAGTCCTGCGCGGCGGCAAGGTTGAGCACCGGGTTGTCCGGGTCGGTGGTCTGGATGATGGCAAAGCCGGGGTCTTTTGCCCGGCCGCTCCGGCCCACCACCTGCGTGACGAGGCTGAACACGGTCTCATAAGCCCGGAAGCCCTGGGCGAACAGGAGCGAATCGATGCCCAGCACACCCACCAGCGTCACATCCTCGAAATCCAGCCCCTTGGCCACCATCTGGGTGCCCACCATGATGTCGTATTCATGCCGGGCAAACTTTGCCAACAGCTTTTCGTGGGCATCCTTGGCGGCGGTGGTATCCTGATCCATCCGCAGGATGCGGGCCTCCGGAAAGAGCTTTGCCAGCTCCTCCTCGGCCTTCTGAGTGCCAAAACCCCGGTACTGCAGTTTGCCGCCGCAGGCGGGGCATCTGGCAGGGGGCGGGTCCAGCTGGCTGCCGCAGTAATGGCAGAGCAGCTTGTGGGCCGATTTATGGTAGACCATGGGCACGCTGCACTTCTGGCATTTGAGCACCTCGCGGCAGTCCTCGCACTGGGCCACGGTCTGGTAACCCCGGCGGTTGAGCAGCAGGATGGTCTGCTTGCCTGCCTCAAGGTTGTGCCGGATGGCATCCTCCATGGCAAGGCTGATCTCCCGGGGGTTGCCGGATGCAAGCTCGGCCCGCATATCCACGATCCGGACTTTGGGCAGCGGGTTGCCGCCGTAGCGTTTGGTCAGGCACACCAGCTGGGTGCGGCCATGCTGGGCGGCATAATAGCTCTCGGTGCTGGGGGTGGCGCTGGCCAGCAGGAGCAGGGCCCCGTTCTCCGCCGCGCGCTGCCGGGCCACCTCGTGGGCCGAGTAGCGGGGCGCGGATTCGGAGCGGTAGGTGTGCTCCTGCTCCTCATCAATGATGACAAGGCCGATGTTTTCCAGCGGGGAGAAGATCGCGCTGCGGGTGCCCACCACGATATCCGCGCCGCCGTCCTGGATCATCTGCCATTGGAGCAGGCGCTCGGTGTGGTTGAGAGCGGAATGCTGCACGGCCACCCGCTTGCCAAATTGGCTTTTCAGCCGCAGGATCATCTGGGGGGTCAGGCTGATCTCAGGCACCAGCACCAGCGCCCGGCGGCCCATCTGCAGGCAGTGCTCGATGAGTTTCAGGAACACCAGCGTTTTGCCGCTGCCGGTCACGCCGTAGAGCAGCGCCGAGTGCGGGGCAGCATCCTCCAGCCCGGGCAGCAGCGCGTCATAGGCGGCCTGTTGCTCCTCCGTGAGAAGGATGGGCTCGTTTTTCAGCGGGATGGAAGAATACAGGTCGATAGATTTGTTCACCTTGCTGCATTCCAGCACGCCCTTGGCGCAGAGGTTGTCCAGCACCGCCCGGCTGATGCCCTTTTCCTCCAATGCAGACAGGGTGCGCTCACCTCCGGCCAGCAGGGCCACTGCGGCCAGCTGCTTGGCGGTCGGCCTGGGCTTTGGGGGCAGCGTTCCCACCAGCTTGTAGGCATTTTCCGTGTGGCGGACGAGCTGCTTTTGTAGCACCGGGGTCACGCCGTCCTCCGCCACGGTGGGCTTGTACTGCGCGCCGTAGGGAATGACCGCCTTGACGGCCTCGTAGTAGGTGCAGAAGGTGCGCTCCTTCAAAAAGTGCACCAGCCGCAGCAGCTCCGGGGTGAGGCAGGCAGAGGCCGGGGCAACATCGAACAGGAACTTGAGCTTTGCGCTCTCCGGTTCGGCATCGCAGGCCAGAACCACGCCCATCCGGGCACGGCTCCCCCGCCCGAAGGGCACCAGCACCATGCTGCCCAGCCGGACGGTATCCTGCTGGTCGGGCATGACGGCATAGGTATAGAGTTTGTCGAAATGAAAGGTCGCGTTGCTCACTGCAACGCCTACCGTTTTGGGCATTCAGGCAGCTCCTTCAAAGCGATTTAGCGGGTCAGGCCCGCACGCTGGCAGATGACATCATAGAGCCTTGCAGCGCAGGCATTCACCTCGTCGTTGACCAGCTTGAGGGTGAATTTATCCTGCTGAGCCAGCTCATTGCGGGCGATCTCCAGGCGCTCCCGGATGCTCTCCTCGGTCTCGGTGCCGCGGCCACGCAGGCGGCGCTCCAGCTCCTGGGTGGAGGGGGGCAGCAGGAAGATGGTGGTGGCACCGGGATACATGCGGCGGATATTGTCCGCGCCATGCACATCGATGACCATGACCACCAGCTTGCCCGCGTTCAGCCGCTTGTTGACCTCTTCCTTCAGGGTGCCGTAGTAGTTACCGTTGAAAAAATTGTGCTCCACGACCTCATCCTGATCGATGAGCTGCTGGAACTGCTCCTTGGTGCGGTAGTAGTAGTCTACCCCTTCCTGCTCCCCGGGGCGGGGGGAACGGGTGGTGGCAGAAACCGTTTTTTCGATCTCGGGGTGGGCCTTGCGCAAAGCGCTGACCACACTGTCCTTTCCGGTACCGGCGGCACCGGAAACGACAAACAGATATTTTTCATTTTCCATGGTCTTACTGCTCCTCTTCTGTCACTGCTTTGCCCTCGGCCTGACCGGCGGCACGGCTGGCCACCGTTTCGGGCTGAAGGGCTGAAAGGACAACGTGGTCGGAGTCCATGATGAGGACGGCGCGGGTGCTGCGACCATAGGACGCATCAATGAGCATCCCCCGCTCCCGCGCTTCCTTGACCAGACGCTTGACCGGGGCAGAATCGGGGCTGACCACAGCCACCACCCGGCCCGCGCTGACCAGATTGCCAAAGCCGATGTTGATCAGTTTCATCTTTTCCTCCGAACCATCTGAATCTCAGGGTTTACTCCAGATTCTGGATCTGCTCACGGATCTTCTCGATCTCCGCCTTCATATCCACCACGATGCGGGTGATATCCAGATCCTGACACTTGGAACCAATGGTATTGGTCTCACGGTTCAGCTCCTGGGTCAGGAAATCCAGCTTGCGGCCCACGGGCTCATCCAGCTCCAGAATGGAGCGGTACTGGGCGATGTGGCTGCGCAGGCGGACGGTCTCCTCATCCACGGCGGTCTTGTCGCCAAAGATGGCGGCCTCGGTCAGGACACGGGCATCATCGATGTTCCGGTCCTCCAGAATGACCTTGAGCTTTTCGTACAGGCGGTTGGTGTAGTTCTCCACCCGACCGGCGCTCAAGGTCTCCACCCGGCCCACGCATTCTTCCAGAAAACGCAGGCGGTTCTCCACGTCAGCCTTCATCTTGGCACCCTCAGCGGCGCGCATCTCCACAAAACGATCCAGTGCCTGGGCGGTGACAGCGGAAACATCCTCCCACAGCTGCTCCTCATCCACATCGGCGTGGCGGGTGGTCAGCACATCAGGAAAGCGGGCGATCATCCCGGCGGTCACATCGTTCTTGACCTCCAGCGCCTCTGACAGGTCCCGCAGGGCCTGCTGGTAGCTCTTGGCCAGCTCCTGATTCACAGCCACCACAGTATCGGCGGCATCCACGTTCTGCACCGTCAGGCTCAGTTCTACCTTGCCGCGGGTCACCCGCTCGTTCAGCTGCTTTTTCAGGCGGCTGTCCAGATAGCTGCAGGTGCGGGGCATCCGGGAAGAATACTCAAAATACCGGGAGTTGACACTGCGCAGCTCCACCGTGATCTCGCGGCCATTGCGCACAGCAGTTCCCCGGCCAAAACCGGTCATGCTCAAAATCATGCTTTTTTCCTCGTATTCCAAAGGGTTTTCTGCGGACATTCTTCGTATATGTATCCGCTTTGGGGCACACAGACCCATGTTACGATACATATATTATATATTTTACTCTGCCGCCCCTTTTTTTGCAAGCAATGCGGCGAAAAAAACTATTTTTGCTCCCTTGACAAAGGGCAGGAACAGCGCTATACTATGCATCGTGAACAGCGTTCAAGTTGAGGAGGTGGTCACACGAATCCGATGGCAACGTCCAAGGAGGAGATCCTGAAAACGAGCCGGGTCCTCATCCAGCAGAATGGATGGGAAGCGGTCAACATCCGTGCTGTGGCAGCAGCCTGCGGGGTATCCGTGGGATGTATCTACAACTACTTTGGTTCCAAGACCGAACTGGTGAGCGCGGCGGTGGAAAGCATCTGGAGCGATATCTTCCGCCACCCGGACGACCCGGCGGTGTTTGAGGATACTCTCTCCTGCATCCGCTGGATGTACCGGCAGCTGGAGTATGGCTCTGAGCAATACCCCGGTTTCTTCACCCACCACGCGCTCGGCTTTGTGCGGCAGGATACCGCCGATGGCAAGCAGCAGATGCGGCAGACCTGGCAGCACATTCTGGATGCGCTGACCATGGTGCTGACCAGGGACAAAAAGATCCGACCAGACGCATTTACTGAGGAGTTCACCCGCCAGAAATTTGCGGGCATCCTGTTCTCCCTCATGCTTTCTGCCGTGGTGCAGCAGGATTTTGACCCCACAGCGGTATTGGAGATCATCCGCAGGACCATTTATGAAGTGTAAAAAACATCCCACAGTCTTGTGGGAGTTTTTTACGGCCAAAAGTGAACATCGTTCACATTGACCGCTGTGGAGTTTCTCTCCCAGCATTCCACCCACGGCAGGCTGCACATCACAACGATGCAGTCCGGCCGGCAATCGCTGACCGGATCGCGATAGAGCAGCAAACCAACCATAAAGGAGCAACATTTTTATGAGAGCAATCATTGAGACCGTTTTCGACATCTTCTATCTGGTCACCGTGCTGACCTTGGGCATCCGCATGATCCGCGGCAGCAAGGCTGGCACCCAGTTCCGCCTGTTCGGCCTGATGGCCGTGGTGCTGGGTGCAGGCGACTCCTTCCATCTGGTGCCCCGTGCCCTGGCACTGTGCACCACCGGCCTGGAGAACTACGCTGTGCCTCTGGGTCTGGGCAAGTGGATCACCTCTGTGACCATGACCGTGTTCTATGTACTGCTGTACTACGTCTGGCGCAAGCGCTACCAGATCGAGGGCCAGAAGGATCTGACCATTGCCGTGTACGCCCTTTCCGCTGTGCGCATCGTGCTGTGCATGATGCCGCAGAACCAGTGGCTGACCAACCACACCCCGCTGACCTGGGGCATCCTGCGCAACATCCCCTTTGCACTGCTGGGCCTGCTGATCATCGTGCTGTTCTACCACAGTGCCAAGGAACACAAGGATCAGGCTTTCTGCTGGATGTGGCTGACCATCGTACTGAGCTTCGGTTTCTATATCCCGGTGGTGCTGTGGGCAGATGTCAACCCCATGATCGGTATGCTGATGATCCCCAAGACCTGCGCCTATGTCTGGACCGTGCTGATCGGCTACAATGCCATGAAGGCTGAGAATGGCAAGAACAACTGAGACCTGCCGGAACACAAAAAACAATAACAAAAAGAAGGGGCTGCTGCATCAAACGGTGCAGCAGCCCCTTCTGGTATTATGATTTAGACAGGGTGAGACTGATTGGTGTAATCAGCGTGGTCAGCGTCCACGCCCTGCTTCTTGGCATTGCGCTTCTCGAAGAACTTGGGTGCGACCTGCGGGAACATTGCGTAGGTCAGAACATCCTCTTCCTGCGTTGCCCACTTTGCGGCCTCAGCCTTCAGCTTGTCCATCTCGGGAGCCAGGGTGTCGGCAAAGCGGCAGGTGATGGGCTGCTCGTCGCCCAGGATCTTCTTGGTGAACTCGGGGCTGATGGGAGCGGGAGTCTTGCCGTAATCGCCGTGGACCAGGCCCTTGAACTCCTTGGTGACCATCTTGTAGCGCTCGCCCAGGATGACGTTGAACACAGCCTGCGTGCCAACGATCTGGCTGGTGGGGGTGACCAGCGGAGGATAGCCTGCGTCCTCACGAACGCGGGGGATCTCGGCCAGCACTTCGTCCAGCTTATCTTCCTTGCCTGCATCCTTCAGCTGCTTGAGCATGTTGGAGAACATGCCGCCGGGCACCTGATACAGCAGGGTGTTGGCATCCACGCCCAGGCTCTTGGGGCTGATCTGGCCGTTGGCGATGTACTTCTCGCGCAGCTTTGCAAAGTAAGCGCGGACAACGTTCAGCTGCTTCAGATCCAGGCCGGTGTCATAATCGGTGCCCTGCAGGGCAGCGACCAGGCTCTCGGTGGGCATGTGGCTGGTGCCAAGGCTCAAGGGGCTCATGGCAGTATCGATGATATCAGCACCTGCCTCGATGCCCTTGAGGATGGACATGGAAGCCAGACCTGCGGTGTAGTGGCTGTGGATATCCACGGGAATGCTGACGGTCTCCTTCAGCTTCTTGACCAGATCATAGCAGGTATAGGGGGTGAGCAGACCAGCCATGTCCTTGATGCAGATGGAGTTTGCACCCATCTCCTCCAGGGTCTTGGCGTAGGCTGCAAAGTACTCGTTGTTGTGCACGGGGCTCAGGGTGTAGCTGATGCAGCCCTGAACATGTGCGCCTTCCTTGTTGGCAGACTTGATGGCGGTCTGCAGGTTGCGGGGATCATTCAGTGCGTCGAAGATGCGGATGACATCGATGCCGTTTGCAACAGACTTCTGCACAAAGTACTCGACAGCATCATCGGCGTAGGGGCGGTAGCCCAGCATGTTCTGGCCGCGGAACAGCATCTGCAGCTTCTGGTGGGGCAGCTCCTTGCGCAGGATGCGCAGACGCTCCCAGGGGTCCTCATCGAGGAAGCGGATGCAGCTATCAAAGGTAGCGCCGCCCCAGCACTCGACAGAGAAGTAAGGGATCTTATCCATTTCGGGCAGGATGGGACGCATCTCATCCATCGTCATACGGGTGGCCAGCAGAGACTGGTGAGCATCACGCAGGACGACTTCCGTAATCTTGATCGGCTTTTTGGCCATGGTTGTCACCTCTTCCTCAGTTCTCAGTTCATGGAAACCAGAACGTCACCGGAGTTGACGGTGTCGCCCTTGTTGACGTTGACGGAGGCCACAGTGCCATCCTGAGGAGCAACGATCTCGTTCTCCATCTTCATGGCCTCGAGGATGACCAGCACGTCACCGGCCTTGACGGAAGCACCGGCTGCGACCTTGACATCCAGGATGTTGCCGGGCATGGGAGCCTTGACGGCGACAGCACCGACAGCACCGGCGGGAGCAGCAGCCTTGGGAGCGGCAGCGGGAGCAGCCGGAGCCTTGGGTGCGGCGGGAGCAGCGGGAGCTGCAACGGGAGCAGCGCCTGCGGCGGTCTCCTCAACGGAAACGCTGTAAGCAACGCCATTGACGGTAATATTGTAGTACTTCATGGAAGGATCCTCCTGAACAAAATCAATGTATGGATTCGATGTACGGTTTACGTTCCGGAACCGCTTACAGAGCCATGTTGCCGTGCTTCTTGGGCAGGCGGGCGGCACGCTTGGTGCTCAGCAGCTCAAAGGCGGCAACCACGCTTGCACGGGCGTTGGCAGCGTCGCAGGTCATATCAGCGGCACCGGCGGCAACGGCGTTGGCAGCGCTGCACACCTCAGCGGTGTACTGGGCAGCCTTGGCGTTGGTGGCGGCAATGATGTTGTCGGAAGCGTCGATCTCGGCCTTGTACAGGACGGAGACGGCAGCGTTGGGCTCCAGAGCGCTGACGGTGCAGCCGTTGACGGCGATCTTCAGGTCAGCGTTGGCCAGAGCGGTGTAGACAGGGCCCACAGCCTTGCCGGACAGCAGAGCCACCTTGGCGGTGGTAGCATCGGCATAGGTGGCAGCCAGACGGGCAGCCTCACGGATGCCGCCTGCGATGTCATCGGTGGCGCTGGGTACAAAGCCGTTGGTGTTGACGATGGTCAGCACGGGCACGCTGAAAGCATCGCACAGGCGGACAAAGCGGGAAGCCTTGGCCACGCAGTTGTGGCACAGGGTCTCGCCGGTGGCCACAATACCCACAGCGTTGCCGCCGATGGTTGCGAATGCGGTGTAGACGTGCTTGCCGAAGCCTGCGTACAGCTCCACAGCGCTGTCCTTGTCGATCAGGGCAGCGGCAGCCTTCTCGGGGGCAGCACCGGCGCTCAGAACGCTGGTGGGCTGCTCGAACTCGAAGATGGCGGGGCCGGTCAGGTTGTTGGCGGGCAGCAGACCCACGATGTGGGCAGCCTTCTCGGCAGCTTCCTCAGCGTTGGCAGCCACGATGGCAGCCACACCAGCCTTGGCAGCAGCCTCGGCAGTGCCTGCGCCGGGGACCTTGTCGCCCTTGGCGGCGGAGGTGAACGGAGCGGTGAAGAACAGCTCTGCATCCTCAGCCATGACGCACACGTCAGCATTGGCAGCGCTCAGTGCGCTGGTGCCGCCGCACACGCCGGTGACGACTGCGATCTGGGGGATGACACCGGAAACCTTGGCGATGGTGGCGTTCAGCTTGGCGCTGGCGGTCAGAACGTCCAGACCCTCAGCCAGCTTAGCGCCGACAGAGTTGTAGAACGTGACCACCGGGCAGCCGGTCTGAGCAGCCATCTCCAGGACCTTGATGTTCTTCTCAACGTCCTTGACAGAGACAGCCTCGCCGTTCTGGTAAACAGCATAAGCCTGCTGACCAGCCGCATAGCCGCAGGCAGCACTCACTGCGCCGTCCGCAAACAGTGCGGTATACTCCCCGTCATCGAAAAACTTGGCGAGGATTTCTCCTTTGTTACTCTTTGAAGCCATGGTAAGACCTCCTGCTTTTCTATTTTGAGCTTTTTATTTTGAGCTTTCAAAATTAGTATCATTATACCTTATTTTGAGAGCGTTCACAAGGGCTGAAAGGCCCATTTTGCGGAAAAATTTCACAATCTTTTCCAGAATCAGACGGTTTTTGCGCCGTGAAAGCTGAAAAAACGATCACTTTCTCCGTTTTGCGGGGGCATTGCCGCTGCCCACAGGGCCCTTGGGGCGGCGGGCGGCAGCCTTGGACTGCAGCGCGGCACTGCGGGTCTGGGCGCGGCCCTTGGCGGCGGCGGCACGCAGACCGTTGACCTCTGCCTTGGTCAGTTCACGGTAGGTGCCGGGCTTGAGCATTCCCAGCTTGACCACGCCCTCGGCGTTGCGCTTCAGGCGGACGACCTCCAGACCAACGGCCTCGCACATGCGGCGGATCTCGCGGTTCTTGCCCTCTTTCAGGGTCATCTCCATCACGGTGCGGCCGGGCTCATCGGTGACGACGTTGATGGCGCAGGGCATGGTCTTGGTGCCATCGTCCAGCACAACGCCGGAGCTCATCTTCAGGATCTGGCTCTCATCGGCGCGGGGCTGCACGGTAACGCGGTACAGCTTGGAGATGCCGCCCGACGGATGGGTGACAGCCTGCGCAAAGGCACCGTCGTTGGTCATCAGCAGCAGGCCCTCGCTGTCCTTGTCCAGGCGGCCCACCGGGTACAGGCGGGCGGGGATATCGCTGACCAGCTCCATAACGGTCTTGCGGCCCAGCTCATCGCTGGCGGTGGTCACATAGCCGCGGGGCTTGTACAGGGCCAGATAGTAGAGCTGCTGGTTCTTCTGGATGTAGATGCGCTCGTCATCCACATGCAGCACATCCCGGTTGGGGTCCATCTTGTCGCCCACCTTGACGGGGTGGCCGTTGACCTTGACACGGCCCTCGGCAATGATCTGCTCGGCCGCGCGGCGGGAGCACAGGCCCTGCTCGGCCATGATCTTCTGAATACGTTCTTCTGCCATAATAAAACTCCTTGTGCGCCTCCCGGCGCTCAAAAGCGCACGCCGGAGCATGCGCTGAAAAAACTGCAAGTTGGAATCTTGCAGTTGCGGCGGTGTGTTGGAGGACGGCGGGCAGCTTTCCCTCGCAAGTGAAACGGGCTATTCCATCGCCCGCCCTACTGCCTGCGGCAGCAGGGTCCCACCCCAGCGGACACTTGCTCAGGAAACTGCCGGCCGTCCGTTACTGCTCGCTTTTAGGAGCAGCAGGCTCGTCCTTTTTAATGAGTGCGCTGACTTTTTCCACCAGCTCGGGGATCATGGTCAGGGCGCGGTCCACGGTGTTATTGCCGTCAGAGAGCTGGATGGTGCGGACACAGCCATCCTTGACCACCAGGAATGCCACGGGCTGGATGTTGACACCCGCGCCGGAGCCGCCGCCGAACAGATCCTTGTTGGCGGCGTTCTTGCCGTCGAAATCGGTGCCGGCAGAGGCAAAGCCGAAACTCACCTTGGACACCGGCAGGATGGTGGTGCCGTCATCGGTGGTGATGGGCTTGCCGACGATGGTGTTGGAATCCACCATCTGACGGATCTTGTCCATCGTAACGTTCATCAGGTTCTGAATGGGATGCTCAGCCATAAATTCGGCCTCCTTATTTCTATATCAGGGAGCGGAACGCCGCTCCCACGGAACCACTTCCCTGCCCTGTACGGGCCGGGACGCGGACGCACCATACAAAAATATTATACCCGAGCTAGAGAAAAACGTCCAGTACCTTTTCGCGCCAGAACGCATACAGAACGCGCAGAAGCGTGAAAACGATGGCGTAGGCCCGGGCCGTGACCCGGAAGGAGACGTGATCCTTTACGGTGGGCTCGGCGCTGCCGAAATCCGGCAGGAGCCGGAGCTGCTTAAAGTCCAGATAGAGGAACCGGTCCAGGAAACCCAGCGTCGGGTAGAGCCAGGCGTTCAGCCTGCCATAGCTGCGGGCAGCCTCGGCGGGGTCATCGCCCCGGACACCGAGGACAACGTCGATCCGGGTGAAGCGCAGGGAGCCGATGATGGCCCGGGTGAGCTTTCCCGCCCCTTTTAAGATGGTGCAGACGATCTGCAGGGTCAGCTTCGCCTTCTGGCGGGGCGGGGCTTCCTTTTTGGGCTTCTGTGCGCCGGACGCTTTCTTCTTTTTTTCTTTTTTCTTTTTCTCAGGCTTTTCCGGCGCGGGATACCGGAACACCGGGAAGGTGATGCCCAGTGCACCGGCCTTTACCTGAAAGATGCCCTCCGCCCACTGCACATCGGCGCAGAAGGGGCAGAACATGAGCAGCAGACCCAACACCAGCACCACCAGCAGCAGGATGCCCACTCCTTTTAAGAGGAACAGCAGCACCGTGCCGATGACGGCGAGAACACTCCACAGGACGTTCATTGGGCCGCCTCACTTTCCGTGCCCCGCACCGGGGGCAGATCTTCCAGACTGGACAGGCCGAAGCACCGCAGGAACACATCCGTGGTGCGGAAGGCCACCGGCCTGCCGGGCAGATCGAGACGGCCTGCCTCTTCAATGAGCCCCTTTTCCAGCAGGCCCGACACACTGGAGGAGGAATCCACGCCGCGCACCTGCTCAATGAAGGCGCGGGAGACGGGCTGGTTGTAGGCAATGACGGTCAGGGTCTCCATGGCCGCCGGGCCCAGCGGGATGGAGCGGCGGGTGTCCAGCACACGGCGGACGCACTCCGCAAATTCCGTTTTGGTGGCCAGCTGCCAATGGGTGTTCAGGTGGAGCAGGCACAGGCCGCTGTCCTCTTTCTGGCAGCGCTCGTGCAGCGCTTCCAGCGCAGATTCCACACTGGCGGCAGGCAGCTGCAGCGCCTGAGCCAGCTTGTCGGCCCCGATGGGCTCCGCGTAGGCAAAGAGCATTGCTTCCACTGCGGCACGAATTTGTTTCTGATTCATTGCTCCTCCTTTGTGCGGTCAATGCGGCCCCGGCGCATCTTCAGCTCGCCCTCCGGGCCAAGCGTCACACGGCCGCCGCGCACCAGCTCCAGCAGCGCCAGAAAGGTGGCCACGTTGGCCCCCCGGGTCTGGCGGCGGGAAAACAGCTGGTCCATCTTTTTTGCACCGCCTGCAATGAGCTGGCGCAGGATGTAGACCACCCGGCTGCTCACCGAGACCTGCGGGGCCGACACCAGCGGCTCGAACTGCTGCTGGGTGGGCACTTTGCGGACGGTGGTGCGCCCCATCAGGGCCTGCCAGCAGTCTGCCAGCACCTGCGGCGAATGGAAGAGATCATAGGTGTTGTCCCATTCCAGCCGGGCCGGGGTGCGCACGAACACGGTATATTCCTCTCCCCGCTCCCGCAGACGGGCGGCCATCCGGCGGCACTGGTCATATTCAATGAGCTGGCCGGTGAGCTCCTGCTTCATCCGCTCGCCCTCTTCGCTGCGGGGCAGCAGCAGATAGCTCTTCATCTCCACCAGGTGGGCGGCCATCTCGATAAAGGCGCTGGAAATTTCAGGGTCGGTGCTCTCGGCCGATTCCACCGCGCGGGTGTACTGGTCGATGAGCTCCAGAATGGGGATGTTGTGCAGGTCCATCTTGTGTTTCTGCACCAGCGTGAGCAGCAGCTCCAGCGGGCCCTCAAAGTCCTCCAGACGGAAGGTCAGTTCTTCTGCCACTCAGATCACCGTCCCGATGGTTGCATAATACGCAGAATAGGCGATCTGGTCGATGTAGCCGGTGCCGAGATCCAGCAGATCCCAGACCACATCGTTGAAGGTGCCCAGCACGCCATCCAGCACACCGGCCCAGACAGCTGCCAGCAGGATGACGAAGATGACGCGCTCGTACCGCATGATCTGGAAGTAGATGCGCTGGGGCAGCGCCACCAGCAGGATGCGGCTGCCGTCCAGCGGCGGGATGGGAATGAGGTTGAACACCGCAAGGCCCACATCCATCATCACTAAGTATTGGAGAAAGCGGGCTGCGAAAATCGTGATCATGGTGGTAGGGGCCCAATAATACAGGATCTTCCACGCCACCATGCCGAGGTAGGCCAGCAGCAGGTTGGCCGCCGGGCCTGCCAGCGCGGTGAGGGCCATGCCCCACTTGGGGTTTTTGAAATTGCGGGGGTCGGTGGAAACAGGCTTTGCCCAGCCCACCCCCGCAAAGATCATGCAGAGGGTGCCCACGAGGTCAAAGTGGCGGAACGGGTTCAGGCTGATGCGGCCCTCCCGCTTTGCGGTGGGGTCGCCCAGCAGCCAGGCGGCCAGCGCGTGCCCCGCCTCATGGAACGGGATGGCGATCAGGGTCACCAGTGCCCGGATGAGATAATACATTCCTTGTGCGGTCATTCGTTTCTCCCTCAGTTAGATTTTACTCTATTGTACTATTTTTTCGCTTTTGGGGCAAGGGTTTGGCCCTGCAAGAAAAAAGTTGCGGAAAAATCAAATTTACTCTTGCTTTTTCTCCGCATCTCTGGTAAAATAGTCAAGCTGATTATTTTGAATTCCATACTTCACTGTAGGAGGTGCAAGTACCATGGCTAAGTGTGAATGCTGCGGCAAGGGTGTTACCTTTGGTATCAAGGTTTCCCACTCTCATCGCCGTTCCAACCGTACCTGGAAGCCGAATGTCCGTCGTGTCAAGGCGGTCGTGGAAGGCTCTCCCAAGTATATCTACGCATGCTCTCGCTGCCTGCGCGCTGGCAAGGTTACCCGCGCTGTCTAAGTAGCTGCATCTGCCGGTCACTTTGTCGAGTGGCCGGCTTTTTTGTTATCTTCTGGAGGGATCGACGATGGCTCTGCCAAATGACCCGATCATGCTGCTGAGCATGATCAACCTGAAGCTGCGGGACTTCTACCCCACTCTGGACGCGCTGTGCGAGGATCTGGACGAGGACAAGGCCGCGCTGTGTGCCAGGCTTTCCGCTGTGGGGTACGCCTATGACCCCCAGCGCAATCAATTTGTGTGACAACAGGAGGATGCTGCCATGATCCAAGGGACGTATTATAAGGAATGGAGCCGGATGCTGGGCCGCGACATGGAATTCAAGGTCTACGGCCATGCCGGTACGCCGGTGCTGGCTCTGCCCGCGCGGGGCGGCCGCTTTTACGATTGGGAAAACAACGGGATGCCCGATGCCATTGCCCCGCTGCTGAATGAGGGCAAGGTGCAGCTGTTCTGCGCCGACAGCATCGATGCCGAGAGCCTGCTGGCCGGGGACACGGCTCCCCGCCGCCGGGCAGAGATGCAGGAAAAGTATTTCAACTACCTGACAGGTGAGCTGGCTCCCCGCATCCTGGCCCTGAACGGTGCCAAAAAGGACACTCTGCTCTGGGCGGTGGGCGTGGACACCGGCGCGTATCAGGCAGTGAACTGCCGCCTGCGCCGCCCCGAGGTGTTCGCGGGTGCCATCGGCCTTTCCGGCCTGTACGATGTGCGCCGTTTCCTGGGCAATGCAGCAGATGACCTGGTCCTGCGCAATGCTCCCCTGGCCTATCTGGCAGAGGACGACCTTGTGGACAAGAAGCTGCTGGCAAAGGCGGAGGAGAATGCCCTTCTCCTCTGTGCCGGTCAGGGCAGCTACGAGGGCGACGCGCTGGTGGACACCCAGGCCATGGCCGATGCACTGACCGACTGCGGCCTGCCCGTGCATCTGGAAGTGTGGGGCAGCGATGTCTCCCACGACTGGTACTGGTGGGGCAAGGAGCTGAATCTCTTTGCCGCCCGTGTGTTCGGCTGATGGAGGTGCAGGATGCCTGAATTCATTCTTGGTGCGCGCGGCCACGATTTTGGCCGCCATGACCCCGAAACTCTCTTTTCCTCCATCGGGCAGGCAGGCTTTGCCTGCACCCAGCTGGCCTTTACCAAGGCGGTGGAGGGCGTAAAGAGCTATGCCGATGTGACCCCTGCGCTGGTGGAGCGGGCAAGGACGGCTGCGGCAGCTTCCGGCGTGGGCATTGCCGTGGACGGCACCTATGTGGAGCTGAGCTATGCCGACGAGGACAAACGCCATGCCGAGGTGGCAAAGGTGCTGAGCCAGATCCCCGTTGCCAGGGCACTGGGGGCAGGCTGCATGGGCAGCGAGACCACCAACATGGCCAAGCAGCCCGGTGTGACCCGGAAAGAGGCACAGGAAGCGCTCCTGCGCAGTCTGGGCGAGATCCTGCCCGTCTGTGAGGAGCAGGGAGTGCTCTTTGCCGTGGAGTGCGTCTACTACCATGCCATGAACACCCCCGAGGCGGTACGGATGGTGCTGGACACTATGGCAAGCCCCAACCTGCGCGTCATCTGCGATTTTGCCAACTATGTGGGCCCGGAGGCCGCGTCCGTGGATGCACAGCGCCGCATCTGGGATAAGGTGGGCAGCTGGTACGGCGACAAGATCACGGCGGTCCACTTCAAGGGTCAGAACTTCCAGCCGGATGGAACGCTCTATTCCACCAGTCTGGAGGATTCCTGCGTGGACTACGCCGGCGGCTTTGAGATGCTGCGGCAGATGCCGCAGGCTTCCCTGCCCGTGCTGCGGGAGGAAGCTGTGCCCGCCCGTGCCGCAAGCGACCTTGCCTTTATGCGCAGATTTGCCTGCTGATCGTTTTGGATGCTTCAAAGGCTCTGTTCCCCGTTTGGGGCGCAGGGCCTTTTGTTTTATCTTCTGTGTTCATAAAAAATTCACAATAATACCCCCCAGCCCTACTTGCAGAAACAAGACCGCCGTGCTATAATGCAGCTATGGAGTAAGATACCCCCAAGGGGTAACGAAAGGAGAATAGACATGAGCGATGTGAACAAGATCCCGGAGGGCAGCTGCCCCCACTGCTCCCCCGCCCCGGCAGAAGCATCCTGCTGTGCCCCGGCTGAGGGAAGCACCGGCTGCGGCTGCCGCCACAAGCAGCGCACCGAGGAGGAATACAAGCACCTCATCACCCGGCTGAACCGCATCGAGGGCCAGATCCGGGGCATCCGGAGCATGGTGGAAAAGGACGTGTACTGCACGGATATCCTGGTGCAGGCCGCCGCCGCCAGAAGCGCCCTGAACGGCTTTACCCGGGAGCTGATCGACCAGCACCTGAGCACCTGCGTGGCTGAGGACCTGAAAAACGGCGGCGAGGAGAAGCTGCAGGAGTTTTTGTGGATCCTGAACAAGCTCGTTTGATCCCATTCACGCAGCGTTTTTTATCGGAGGGAAACAATGGAACAGTATACTGTTACGGGCATGAGCTGCGCGGCCTGCTCTGCCCGGGTGGAAAAGGCCGTAAAAGCTGTACCCGGCGTGACCAGCTGCTCGGTGAGCCTGCTGACCAACTCCATGGGAGTGGAGGGCACCGCCAGCGCCTCGGCCATCGTCAAGGCAGTGCAGGAGGCGGGCTACGGCGCAAGCCCCAAGGCTGCTGCCGCCGAGACCTCCAGCGCCGAGCTGGACGCACTGGCCGACCACGAAACACCCAGACTAAAGAAACGGCTCATCGCATCACTGGTCTTTCTGGCGGTGCTGATGTACTTCTCGATGGGCCACATGATGTGGGGCTGGCCGCTCCCCCACTGGTTCGACGGCAACCACGTTGCCATGGGTCTGGTCCAGCTGCTGCTGGCGGGCATCGTGATGGTCATCAACCAGAAGTTCTTCATCAGCGGCTTCAAGGGCCTGCTCCACCGCGCCCCCAACATGGACACACTGGTGGCACTGGGCTCTTCGGCCAGCTTTCTCTGGAGCACCTACGCCCTGTTCGCCATGACCCGCGCCCAGGTGGACGGCAACGACGCGCTCGTCATGCACTACATGATGGAGCTCTACTTTGAATCTGCCGCCATGATCCTGACCCTGATCACCGTGGGCAAGATGCTGGAGGCCCGCTCCAAGGGCAAGACCACCGACGCGCTCAAGAGCCTGATGAAGCTGGCACCCCAGACCGCCACCCTGCTGCGGGAGGGGGCCGAAGTGACCGTGCCCATTGCACAGGTGAAAAAAGGCGACCTCTTTGTGGTGCGCCCCGGTGAGAACATCCCGGTGGACGGCCTTGTGCTGGAAGGTTCCAGTGCCGTGAATGAGAGCGCCCTGACCGGCGAGAGCATCCCGGTGGACAAGGCTGCGGGAGACAAGGTCAGCGCCGCCACCACCAACCAGTCCGGTTTCCTGAAGTGCGAAGCCACCCGTGTGGGCGAGGATACCACGCTGGCCCAGATCATCCGGATGGTCAGCGATGCCGCCGCCACCAAGGCCCCCATTGCCAAGATCGCCGATACCGTTTCCGGCTTTTTTGTGCCTGCAGTCATCTCTATTTCGGTGCTGACCACCCTTGTCTGGCTGCTGCTGGGCCGGGAATTCGGCTATGCGCTGGCCCGGGGCATCTCGGTGCTGGTCATCAGCTGCCCCTGTGCGCTGGGTCTGGCAACGCCTGTGGCCATCATGGTGGGCAACGGTCTGGGGGCCAGGAACGGCATCCTGTTCAAAACTGCCGCCTCGCTGGAAGCTGCAGGCCGCACCCAGATCGTGGCGCTGGACAAGACCGGCACCATCACCAGCGGCGAGCCCCGGGTCACTGACATCCTGCCCGCGGAGGGCGTTTCCGAGAGCGAGCTGCTGACGCTGGCGGCCTCGCTGGAGCAGAAGAGTGAGCACCCGCTGGCCAAGGCAGTGCTTGCCTATGCCGAGACCGAGACCATCGCCTGCCCCGATGTGACCGATTTTGCCGCCCTGCCCGGCAATGGCCTTTCCGCCCGGCTGGACGGCATGGAGATCTACGGCGGCAATGCGGAGTTCATCGCCGCCAAGGCATCCGTACCCGCCGAACTCCAGGCCGAAGCCGCCCGGCTGGCCGCTGAGGGAAAAACGCCCCTCTTCTTTGGCGGTGCAGGCCGCCTGATGGGCGTGATCGCTGTGGCGGACACCCTCAAGGAGGACAGCCCCCGTGCCATCCGGGAGCTGCAGAACATGGGCATCCGAGTGGTCATGCTGACCGGCGACAACCAGCGCACCGCCGATGCCATTGGCCGGCAGGCGGGCGTGGACGAGGTCATTGCAGGCGTTCTGCCCGACGGCAAGGAGGCCGTGATCCGCAGGCTGCAGGAGAGCGGCAAGGTGGCCATGGTGGGCGACGGCATCAACGATGCCCCCGCCCTGACCCGCGCGGACACCGGCATCGCCATCGGTGCCGGCACTGATGTTGCCATTGACGCAGCCGATGTGGTCCTGATGAACTCCCGGCTCTCCGATGTGCCCGCCGCCATCCGACTGAGCCGCGCCACCCTGCGCAACATCCACGAAAACCTGTTCTGGGCGTTCATCTACAACATCATCGGCATCCCGCTGGCTGCCGGTGTGTTCATCCCCTTCGGCCTGACCCTGAACCCCATGTTCGGGGCTGCGGCCATGAGCCTTTCCAGCTTCTGTGTCGTGAGCAATGCCCTGCGGCTGAACCTGTTCGACCTGCACAGCACCAAACACGACCGCAAACCCAAGTCTGCCGCCCTGCCCGCTGCCCCCGTGCAGCCTGCAGCGGCTGAAAATACTGCCGAACCCGTTTCGGCTCCCGTTGTCAAGGAGGACAATGCCATGAAAAAGACCCTGCATGTTGAAGGTATGATGTGCGGCCACTGCGAGGCCCGCGTGAAAAAGGCGCTGGAAGCCCTGCCCGCCGTGGACGAGGCCGTGGTCAGCCACGAAGCCGGTACCGCCATCGTCACCCTGAACGCCGAAGTTTCCGACGCAGACCTGAAGAAGGCTGTTGAGGATCAGGATTACAAGGTGACCGGCATCGAATAACGGATGCGCAAAAAGCAGCGCCCTGTTTCCCATTGCGGGAGACAGGGCGCTGCTGCTTTTTCTGGATTCTTTGGGGATTGGGATCACACCCAGCTGAGGATGCTTCTGTGCTCCGGCTCGTACCGCTTCAGCGCAATGGCCTGCTGGTAAGCATCCAGCACCTGCTGGGCGAAATGCTCTGCCGAGTAGCGGGCGGCGGTGGCCAGAGCATTCTGGCGCAGCTGCCCACGCAGGGCGGGGTCCGAGATGATGGTGTTCAGTGCCGATGCAAACTCGGCTTCGTCCTTCCACTGCCAGCCGTTGAAGCCGTTTTCCACCACGCCATCCAGGCAGGGGTCCGCACGGCAGAGCACAGGCAGACCGCAGGCCATGCCCTCGAAGTAGGTCAGGCCCTGGGTCTCGCTCTGGGAGGCGCTGACGAAGATATCGCCCACGCGGTACCACCGGGGCACCTCATCGGGCTTGACCATGCCCGCAAAGCGGACACGGTCGGTCAGCTTCAGCTCCCTTGTCAGTGCTTCCAGGTCAGGCCGGGCGGGGCCGTCGCCCACAAACACCAGCCACGGGCGGCTCTGCTCCGGCTGTGCGGCCAGCAGACGCACCAGCTGGGCGTGGTTCTTCTCGGCAGCCAGACGGCCCAGCGAGAGCAGGACGGTATCCCCTTCCGGGATGCCCAGCTCTGCCCGCATCCGGGCCTTTTCCTCGCCGTTGTCCTTCGCCGGGCCAAAGGCGGTCAGGTCAATGCCGGTGGGCACTGTGACCACCGGGCAGCTGACCCCGTAGCGGTTGAGCATGGCGCGCACCTTTTCGGTGGGGGCCAGCATGAGGGAGCAATAGCCCGAGAGGATGCGGGTGGCCTTTTCGGCGGTCATCCGGCCCAGACGCTCACTGAAGAAAAGGTACTGGGTATAATCCTCGTAGACAGTATGGTAGGTATGTACCACCGGGCAGTGGCACCGGCGGGCCACCCGCTGTGCCAGCATAAAGGTAGAAAACTCGCTTTGCGTATGGATGACCTCCGGACCCCAGGCTTCCAGCTCGTCCAGCCAGTGGGAGATGGGCAGAGCGCCCGCCGCACTGATCCGCACGCCCGGGTAGACCCGCTCCGCGCTGATGCTGCCCACATACAGGATGCCGTTTTCCTCATGGGAATGGCCATTCTGGGCAAGGGTCACCACCCGCACGTCATGGCCCAGTGCCAGCAGCTGGTGGTACAGCAGCTCCACCGAGCGCACCACACCGTTGACCATTGGGGACCATGTATCTGATGCAAGAAGAATTTTCATTGGAACACCTCAGATTACCGCATAGAATAGGGGTTATGTTCTCTGTTCTATCTTTAATACGTTTCAGAGCCGCAGAATCTTGCAGATCCGCCCTGATTTTTCAAAATTTTTCCGGTTTCACCACCGAGACCGTCTCCACGCCGTAGGCTGCGAGGAGCTCCAGCGCCGCCGGGCCGATCACCTCGCCGCTGACGACAATGGGGATGGCGGGCGGGCAGGACACAGTGGGCAGAGCGCAGACCCTGCCCAGCGCAGACCCTGCCGGGATGGTCTCCTGCGGGGCAAACACGGCCTGCCGCACGGTCAGGCGGGGCTCTGCCTGCCGGGCCAGCGCACAAAACGCCTCCCGGTGCTCGGCAGGGGGTTCTGCCGGGGGGATGCCCCCTGCACAGAGTTCTGCCAGAGCCGCTTCCAGCCGGGCCATGTCCTCCGCCGGGTTTTCCGGGGTGAACATCAGCACAAGGTAGCGGGGGTCGGCATATTCGCACTCCATTCCGTTTTGCCGCAGATGGTCGGCCAGTGCCTGCCCAGTCAGGCCCAGCGCCGCCGCGTCCAGCGTCAGCTTCATGGGTTCCCGGGCGGGGCTGTCCAGTGCCAGCGGCAGGGCCGCGCCCTGTGCGGCAGTCAGCGTGTTCAGGCGGGCACGCAGAGCGGCCAGCCGGTCACAGCACTCCTGCAGGCGTGCCGGGTAATCGGTGGAAAGCAGCCGGTTGCAGGCATCGAGAGACTGCAGGATCAGATAAGACGGGCTGGTGGAGCCGAACAGCGCCAGTGCGCTGCGCACAGTGCTTTCCTCCTGCACGGGGGCCTTGGGGCCCAGATGCAGGTAGGCTCCCCCGGTGAGCACCGGCAGGGTCTTGTGGCCGGAGTCACAGCAGGCCGCTGCGCCCAGGTCGATGGGGTGGCGGCTCCCGCCGGGCAGAAAGCGCAGGTAGGCCCCGTGGGCGTTATCCACCAGCAGGGGCACGCCGTGAGCATCGCAGACGGCAGAGAGGGCCGCGATATCCTGCATCCCGCCCAGATAGTCCGGGCTGGTCAGGTAAACGCCGAAAGGTGTTCTCCCCTGCCCGGCCAGCTCCTCAAGGGCGGTGGAAAGGGCCTGCACCGTTACCGGGCAGCTGCACAGCGCGCCGGTATCCTCCGGCGCGGGCCAGAGCCACCGGATGTCAAAATCCAGCAGAGCCGCCGCATAGAGCAGGGCTTTGTGGGCATTGCGGGCCGCCAGTAGCACCGGGCGCTTGCCGGTGCGGGGCGCTCCCTGCATAGCAAGGCAGAGCATGGCCCGGATGCACTGGGAAGAACCCTCGGTGCTGTAATAGGTGTGGGCCGTGCCGAACAGCCGGGTGGCGTTGGCCTCGCTCTGCGCAATGATGCCCTCGGCCTCGTAGAGTTCATCGGCCCCCCGGATCTCGGTGATATCCCACGGCTCACAGCCCAGCAGGCTCTGCCCCTTATGCCCCGGCATGTGGAGCCGGGCGGTGCCGGACTGGGCGTACTGCCGCACAAAATCGACGATGGGGGTGGTCATTTATTCGCAGGCCTCGCCATCGGCGCAGGCATTGCAGGTGGAACCCAGCTGGATGGGCACTTCGATGCCCTGTGCAGCCAGCTCCTGATTCTGAGCCACCTGGATCATAATGGCGCACTCCATCCGCTTGCGGAACAGCTCACAGCCGTACTCGTACACGCCGGTAATGCTGCCGGTTGCGTGGTAGGAGTTGGCTGCACAGCCGCCGGAGCAGTAGAGCTTTGCCCAGCAGTCCTGGCACTCCTTGCGGGCGTAGGCGTTGCAGTGCTTGAACTCGTCCCGGACTGCCGTGTTGGTGACACCCTTCCAGATATCGCCCATCAGGTACTTGGGATCGCCCACGAACTGATGGCAGGGGTACAGATCGCCCCAGGGGGTCACAGCCATGTACTCGGTGCCGGAGCCGCAGCCCGAAATGCGCTTGTAGATGCAGGGGCCGCCGGTCAGGTCGATCATGTAGTGGTAGAAGGTGAAGCCGCGGCCCTCACGGTTCCGCTTGATCATCTCCTTGGCCAGGATCTCATACTGCTCCTTCAGGATGGGCAGATCTGCCTCGGTCAGAGCGCTGGGGTCACTGGGGTCGCAGACCACGGGCTCCATGCTCAGCTCGGTAAAGCCCAGATCTGCCATGTGGAAGATATCGTTGGTGAAGTCGGTGTTGTAGTGGGTAAAGGTGCCGCGCATGTAGTAGCCCTTATCGCCGCGCTTCTTCACGAACTCCTGGAACTTGGGCACGATGGTATCGTAGCTGCCATGGCCGGCGTAGTCCTTGCGGAAGCGGTCGTGGACTTCCTTGCGGCCGTCCAGGCTCAGGACCACGTTGTGGCACTCCTTGTTGCAGAAGTCGATGACATCATCGTCAATGAGCATGCCGTTGGTGGTCATGGTGAAGCGGAAGTTCTTATTGTGGATCTTCTCCTGCTCACGGCAGTAGGCCACCAGCTTCTTGACCATATCAAAGTTCATCAGAGGCTCGCCGCCGAAGAAGTCCACCTCGAGATTGCGGCGGCTGCCGGAATTCTCGATGAGGAAATCCATTGCACGCTTGCCCACCTCAAAGCTCATCAGGGCACGCTCGCCCTGATAGCGGCCCTGCGAGGCAAAGCAGTAGGAGCAGTTCAGGTTACAGGTGTGGGCCACATGCAGGCAGAGGGCCTTGACCACGGTGTTGCGGTTCTTGAAATCGAACGCGAGGTTCTCATAGGTATCGGGGCTCCACAGCTTGCCGGATTCCTTCAGGCTTGCCACATCATCGATGCACTGGCGCAGGTCGGCCTCGGTCACGTCCTCACGGTCGCCGTACTTTGCCATCATGGCGGCAACGATCTCGTCGGCGGTGTGGTCGGGGTACATGGCAATGACATCATACGCCACCTCATCCACCACATGCACCGAGCCGCTGCAGGTATCCAGCACGATGTTATAGCCGTTCAATTGATACTGATGTACCATTTTATTCTCCATTCCATTGTTACATAAAAAAATGCCGCCCGGCAAAGGCGGCATCCGATTTGCAGAAATTACTTGTTGCTGTTCTCGCACTTCTGGTTAGCCACGCCGCAGGAAGTCTTGCAGGCAGACTGGCAGGAAGTCTGGCACTCGCCGCAGCCACCGGTCACAACGCTCTTGGTCAGGTCACGAGTAGCGATCGTCTTAATACGTTCCATAATGAAAAACCTCTCTAGCTCCAAATAGTTGATACGCAGAACCACCTGCGCATTGTTATCTTGATATAGGATAGCACGGTTCAGGGATTCTGTCAAGATTTTTGTCGCATCTTCTGTGGGCAGTATTTTGTAAGCTGTACAAAGACGAAGCCTTACCCCACCGGCTGATACTTTTCCAATATCGTATGCAGTCCTAATTCCCGGGCCTTGCCCAACAAGTACCGGTAGCGGGCCAGAAGGGCCTGCCGCTCATAGATGTGCTGTTCGATGAGGTCGGTGTCCACCTCAAGGTCGAACATCATCTCATTCCGGTGCAGGCAGAACAGGCACTCTTTCAGCTCCTCCTCCAGCTCCGGGTGGTAGCGCTCGTGTTCGGTGTCCCGCGGGATGCGGGGCGAAAGCAGGGTCTTTTCCTTTTGCGTGGTCTGGGTCATAGCAGTTCCTCCTCTTTGTGCGTCTTTGCTTCTTCTGATTTCCAGTATATGCAAAGAGCATGAGAAGGATGACGGAATCAAGCAGCCCGCAAGAACTCCTGCGAAAGTGCGTCTTTTTTTCGGTTTCTGCAAAAAATTTCAAAAAAGCGCTTGACAAAGCGGCGCTTTTTCCGTATAATAGCACACGTTGAGCGGCTCACCCCGCAAGACAGACCCAAGCTGATGGGGATTTGCATAGTGGTAGTGCGGTAGACTCTGACTCTACTTGTGGGAGTTCGATTCTCTCATCCCCAACCAAAAGACATCCGAACTGTTCGGATGTCTTTTTTGTTCTCTTTTTTTGTTCACAGAGAAAGCCAAAAAGAGCGATACAGCAAACGCTGTATCGCTCTTTTTACGTTAACGGTAATCAGTAATTCAGACCGAAGCCGCTGCGGTAGTAGTTGCCGTCGGCATCGCAGTAGGCGTAGCTGCCGCCCTTGACGTTGGCGAGGATAGCGGGATCAATGTACTGATCCTTATCGTAGCCGGGCACGTCGTTGGGAGAGGCGCAGATCTCGCGCACCACACCGTCGATCTCCTGCTCGGTGATGGCAATGACGGCGGGGTCAGAGACCATGGTCAGGCTCAGCTTGCCGGTGGGGGCAAAGTCGCCGCTGATGACATCGACCTGAGCGTTCAGGGCGTTGTTCAGGGCAACGGCGCTGACGGTGTACTGGATGGTCAGTGCATCGCAGTAGGGCTCCAGCTTGTCCAGCAGCCAGGGGTTGCAGACCACGCAGGTGCCAACCACCTTGCCGCCGCGGGCATGGATGGCATCGGCCAGTTCCTTGATCTTCTCCACGTCCTTCAGGGTGACAACGGTGACCTTGTTGCCGGTCTTTTTCTGGCTCTTGTTGCGCTCGCGCTCGTCAGTGACGATCTCACCCATCTCGATGACGGGCATTGCGTACTGGTTGAACACCAGACCGTTGCTGATGGGCCAGACGTGCAGGTAGAGCACATCGGCTTCCTCCGGGGTGGCCACCACGGTGTAGCCCTTCTTCTCAAAGGCTTCCGTCAGGGTCTTGCGCAGAGCGGCATCCTCGTCCGTGTTGCCCAGACCGGCACCCATGGCCTGTGCCATCTGTGCAAAGCCGGAGTCCACACCCTTGAAGGTGACGATGCAGACCTTCTGGCTCTTGACCAGAGGCAGGAGCTTCTCGTGGTTCTTGACCAGAACAACGGCCTTCTGGTTGGCCTCGTAAGCCTTCTTCTTGGCACCATCGAAGTTATCCACGCGGGCCTGATCGGCCTTGTCGGGGTCAAGGTAGGGGTTATCCACCCGCTTGGTGCGGAACAGGCTCAGCAGACGATTGTAGCTGGCGCGGTCCAGATCCACCTTGGGCAGCAGACCATCCTCCACAGCCTTGACGATGTTCTCGGGGTCGGTGTTGCCGCCGATGACATCGGTACCGGCAGAGATGGCCTTGGCGTAGCGCTCGGGCTCGGTGAGGTCCTCCACGCCGTAGATCTGAACGGTGGTGATGCCGGAGTCGGAGTTGACATAGCCGTCAAAGCCCATCTTGTTCCGGGCCAGATCGGTGATCAGCTCCTTGCTGTAAGCGCTGGGCACTTCCTCGGTGCTGGTCACCTCGCCCCGGTAGGTCTGGGGCACAGCACGGCCATCGGTGGCAATGCGGGAGTAGTCCGGCATGATGGAAGAGACCTTGTGGTCAAAAGCGCGCTGGAACGGGGGCAGATGATACTTCTCCATAGAGCCGGGGGTGCGGTAGATGCGCCACTGGCCGATGGGCACATGGGGCTCAAAGCCATTCTCAGAGGGGGCATCGCCGGGGAAGTGCTTGATGGTCAGAACAACAGAACCCTCGTTCAGGCCGTTGTCGCCATCCTGATAGCCCTTGACCAGAGCCTCGGCAATGTCACTGGTGACATCGGGACGCTCGCCGTAAGTACCGGAGGTACGGGGCCAGCGGGGGTCAGAGGTCACATCGACCTGAGGGCCGTACATGATGTTCAGGCCCTCGGCCTTCATCATCTTGCGGTCGGTCTGGGCCATCTCATAGACCATGTCGGTGTTGCCGTCGCCAATGACAGCCGCGCCAATGCCCAGAGAGTCCGGGTAGCCGATGTTGATGGGGTTGGTGTGGAGAGAGTACGGAATGGCCACGCCGCCCTTGCAGGCTTCGTATTCCAGCATCTGGGTGCCGGCGTTGTGGTACAGGGCCACCATGCCGGCCTCGCAGCGCATGTCACCGCGGTAAACACCGGCGGCGATGTGCTTTTCCAGAACATGGCTGTCATCAATGCTGATGGTCATGCCGGGCAGAGGGCCGGGCATGGGCTTTTCATCGGGGTTGTGGTGCTTGTAGATCTTGCCCAGCTCCAGCTTGCCTTCGGCGTTGGTGGCCTCGGCACGGGTGGGCACCACAGGGCTGTTGAACAGGGTGTTCAGCACAAGGCCTGCCTGCTGATCCAGCCGCAGGTGCTTGACCATATCCTCAGCGCGCTGCTCAGGGCTCAGCCGCCAATCCTTGTAGGGGGCCAGCTCGCCGCTGTTGTCCAGATCCTTAAAATACAGGCCGTCCTTGACGATCACGCCGCAGGTGGTCACACCGATGTCGGGGCCGTTGACGTTGTGGAAGATGACCGGTTCAAGGTACTGGTCAATGATCTGCTCGCCCTCTTCCAGAGCGTAGGGTGCAGGGATCACGCCGTCTTTGGCCTCTGCCCACTGGTCGGCGCTGGTATATCGTGTCAGCATAATGTTTCTCCTTTGTTTCTGTGCCTGCAACAGCACAGCTGATATATTACTTGCCCGTTTATTATACTTCCAGTGCAGATCGTTCGCAAGCAAACAAATAAAAAAGTCACAAACTTCGGCGTAGTATACAAGGATGCTCTGCCGGATTTATGCAATTTTCTCCTATCCTGATCCACAAACCGGGGTCGTTTCCTGCTGACAATGCTGCTTAAAAATAACCCTCTCCGTCAAAGCCTGCGGCGTTGACGGAGAGGGTCGTATCCTTAATTTACCAGATCATCTGGATGCGGCCTGCGCCGTACGGATCCTCGTAGTTGAGCAGGTAGCCGGGGTAATCGGCCAGCGGGCTGTTGGCGCTTGCCAGATGCGGCAGACCGTTGGCATCCACGCCGCCGAACATGGCTGCGTAGCTGGACATGACAAGGTAGTCCTCAGAGACATAGTCCTTGATGAGAGTCGCGCCATCGAACATGGCAAAGCCATCGCCCAGATTGCGCAGGGTGTAGTTCATGCCGGCCAGAGCGTAGGTGGCGTTCGGGTCAAGGGGCTGATAAGTACCGGTGGTCTTGTCGTAGATCTCCACGTTGCAGACACGGGGCGTAGTGGCGCTGCCGGTCCAGACGTTCTTGTCGTTGGTCTGAACAGTGTTGGGGATCATGGGGTGGATCGTGTACCTGGCACCTGCCACCTGCAGGAAGCCGCCGTTCTCCTTGCCCTCAGCACCGGCAAAGCGGGCACCAAACTCCAGAGCGTCCTGGATCTGCTGGCCGGTCACGGACATCAGGCAGGCCACGTTGCCAAAGGGGCTGACGGTCTTGCAGGTCTTGAAGCTCCAGGGGCCAGCCTCCACATCGGTGCGGATGCCGCCGCCGTTCATAATGGCGACATCACAGTGGAGCTCCTCGATCTCGTTGAAGTAGGTGTAGATGCCGTCGGCCACGAAGTCGCCGAGGTTGGTCTCGCCGGAGCGGATGCGGCGCTTGCCGGTGGCGGGATCGTTGATGTAGAATTTGGTATCGCCCACTGCGATCTCCTCACCCAGCATATCGTCCACCGCGCTGATCCAGTTGGAGGCAGTGGCGGCCACGGCAGCATCCAGACCCTCGTAGGTGTCGATGAGCTCAGTGGTGATGGTGCCGTCCGCGCCCACGGTCATCTTGCCGATGTTCTTGAAGTAAGAACCGGTCTGGGTCAGGGTGACTGCCTTGCCGGAAGCATCGGTGACCTGCTTGTTGGCCATCACGGTGTGGGAGTGGCCGTCGATGAAGGCGGTGAAGCCGTGGGTGTGTGCAATGACTTCCTCACTGGTCCAGGGAGAGGAGGAGGGGTCAACGCCCAGATGGCCCAGACCGATGATGGTGTCAGCGCCCCAGAACTCAGCCTTGTCGATGGCTTTCTGAACGGCATCGTAGAGCTTCTGGCCGTCCTCGCCGCCCAGAATGTCGTAGATGTACTTGGTCTGTGCATCGTTCATAAAGTAGGCCGGGGTGGACTTGGTGAAGGTCTCGGGGGTGGTCACGCCCACAAAGGCGATCTTGCGGCCGCCCACAAAGAAGAACTTGACGCTGGGCAGAACGTTGAGGCCGGTACGCAGATCGACCCAGTTGCAGGAGACATAGGGGAAGTCGGCTTCCCGGAGCACAGCCTTGGCGCGGGCCATGCCGTAGTCGAACTCATGGTTGCCGGGGGTGGCCAGATCGTAACCGGCCTCGTTCATCAGTTCGATGATGGTAGCGCCGTCATCCATGGAACCGTAAGCGGTGCCCTGGATATGGTCACCTGCATCCACCAGCAGCACATCCCGGCCGGTGTCCTCGATGCTCTTTTTCAGGGCAGCAATGGCGGCATAGGTGGGCTTGGGGGACTTGTTGTCGATATAGGTGTGGACATCGTTGGTGTAGAGGATGGTCACATCCGCTTTGTCACCAAAGAAGCAATTGGTCTCTTCCGCAAAGGCGGCGGGTGCACCGACAGAAACTGCGGTCAGTGCCGTGGCAGCACCGGCAGCCTTGATAAAGCTGCGGCGGGTAATGAACTGTTTCACAGGGAAAGACCTCCTTTTTATCTTGGGTGCTCTCGGGGTGAGCACATTCTTATTTACAGCTTAACACAGTTCCCCATTTATCGCAAGAGAAAACTGTAAATTCTGTTTCAATTTCTTTCACAAAAGAGGTTCAGTTTTGGGCGGTTTCTCGCAAAATGGCAAAAAAAGGGCAAAGGGCTGTCACTCACCCTCTCAGTCTCGCTACCGCTCGCCAGCTCCCCCAAAGGGGGAGCCAACACATCTCCAAGGTCAGCAGAAGCTGAATCTGGGAGAGCAATTGCCTCTCCCCTCGGGAGAGGTGGCATTGCGCAGCAATGACGGAGAGGGCTTGCAACAGCCCTTTGCCGCATTCAGAAAAGAGGGTCAGAGAATCGGGGGGACGATTCTCAGACAGCATCAGATAGCATGGTATTCCTTGAGGAACTTCTCAAGGTCGGTGCCCTCGATCTTCTTGAGCACTTCCTTGAGGGCCACCCGCTGGATGAAGGGCAGATCCAGATCAGTGATTTTCTTGCCGTCACGCAGTTTGACCGTTGCATCGATCAGGCTGCGGACATCATAGGTGCTGCCCCAGACCTCGGGCACGCCGCGGTCGATGTTGAGCAGGGTGTAAACCGCTTCCATACCGGTGCGCATGGAGTACTCGGTGGTGAAGATGGTGTCACGGCCGGTCTCGGCAAACTGGCCCAGGAAGGCGAAGTTGACAGCGCCCTGGGGCACGATGTCGGGGCGGTCGCCGAAGGCACGGGGCATGAAGAAAGCATCGATATAGGGCATCATCACAGGCACGGTGTTGGCGCTGTGCTCAGCCAGCTCGGCAATGTCCTCCTCGGGCACGCCGATGTGATACAGCCACTCCATGCAGATCTCGCGGCCGGTGCAGTCGCGCATGGGCTTCTTGACGTAATCGCCGGGCTTGTCGCTGAACAGGCCGTAGACCCAGACGCAGAGCTGGTTCTTGGGCTGGTCACGGAACTGCTGCTGGCGGTTCAGGGTCCAGCTGAGCAGCCAGCTGGAATCCTTGACCGTGACGATGCCGCCGGTGACGGTGTGGCCGCTGAAGGGGTCACGCTTGCAGATCTTCTTGATATACTGGGGGATCTTGTCGTCCAGGGTGGTGATGGTGGCGCTTTCCCAGTTGGACAGCTCCGGCTGAGAGCAGAACTTTTCGGGATGACCGAAGGAGGGGTCCTGTGCGGCGATCTTCTTCCACAGATCCCAGCCGTTGCCCGGCTTGATGGTGGGATCAAAGCCCGCGGCCTTGTCCTGAGAGCCGATGGTACAGCTCTCCACGCAGCCGCCGTTGGTGATGAAGAGCAGGTCGTTCTCGGTGAGGTCGATGGTCCTGCTCTCACCCTTGTGATCCACGGTCACGCTGCTGGCCTGCTTTTTGCCGCCCTCGATCCGGAACTGGACATCGGTGACCTTGGTCTCGTACTGGAAGTCCACGCCGTGGTCCTTCAGGTAGGTGACCATGGGCAGGATGATGGACTCGTACTGGTTGTAGCGGGTAAAGCGCAGGGCGGTGAAATCGGGCAGACCGCCGATGTGGTGGATATAGCGCTTGAGGTAGAGCTTCATCTCCAGCGCGCTGTGCCAGTTCTCAAAGGCGAACATGGTGCGCCAGTACATCCAGAAGTTGGAGGAGAACACCTCATCGTCAAAGATATCGGTGATCTTTTTATCCTGCAGCTGCTCGTCCGGGGTGAAGAAGAGCTTCATGATCTCCATGGCACCCTGATCGGAGATGGCGAATTTGCCGTCGGTGTGGGCATCCTGGCCGCGGTTGACGGTGGCACGGCAGAGGGACTTGTTGGGGTCCTCCTTGTTCAGCCAGTAATACTCGTCCAGCACGCTGGCTCCCTCGGTCTCCAGCGAGGGGATGGAGCGGAGCAGGTCCCACATGACCTCGAAATGGTTGTCCATCTCACGGCCGCCGCGCATGACATAGCCGATATCGTACTTGTAGCCGTCGCAGGCACCGCCGGGCAGCGGGTCCTTCTCAAACACATGGATGTGGTCGCCCTGCATCTGGCCGTCACGGACCAGGTAGCAGGCGGCAGTCAGGGCCGCCAGACCGGAGCCGATGAGGTAAGCAGATTTATTGTCAACGCCCTCAGGCTTTTTGGGGTGTGCAAATGCTTCGTAGTTGCCACTGGAATAATACATACTGGGAACCTCCTGTAGATCGTATTGGGAAGACTGCGTTCATGGTTCTGTGTCGTCTTCCCTTTCGTTGTGCCTAGTATACCCCAGTGGTTTTTTCAGAACAACAAACAAATCCTGAACAGTGTATAAAATTTATACAAAACACAACCATTGTCGGAAATATGACGAAACTGTGTATCACCCCCCAGTCACCTGCGGTGACAGCCCCCGCTAATAGGGGGCCTTTGGCATTGCATAAAGCTTTGCAAGTCCCCCTTTCCGCACAGACTGCACCATTATGCCAAGGGCTCCCCTACTAGGGGAGCTGGCGCAAAGCGCCTGAGGGGTTTCGTCCAACAAAAAAAAAAGCGCTCACCCTCCAGGGAAGGTGAACGCTTGCGTTTCTTTATCCGTTATTTTGTTTCGGGTGCCACCTCAAAATCGACCTTGCCAAGGTTGATATCGGCGCGGACGATGGTGATCATCATGCTGTCGCCCAGGCTCCAGGTCTTGCCGGAGGCGGGGTCAGAAAGGCGGATCCCCTCGGTGAGGGTGGTGCCGGTGGCGGTCAGGCTGGAAGCAGGCACAAAGCCCTCCACGCCGTTCTCCAGCTCCACGAAGATGCCGCGCTGGGTCACGCCGGAGATGATGCCCTCGTAGCACTCACCCAGATGGCGGCGGGCGTACTCGGCCTTGTAGTAGTCCTCGGCCTTGCGCTCGATCTGAACGGCCAGCACTTCCCGCTCACTGGACTGCTTGGAGGCCTTCTCCGCGAAATCGGTGTAGCGGACGATCATAGTCTCCTTGTCGGTGCCGCTGAGCAGGTCGGTCATCATGCGGTGGATGGCCAGATCCGGGTAGCGGCGGATGGGGCTGGTGAAGTGGGCGTAATCCTTGAGCACCAGACCATAGTGGCCCTTGGGCTTTTCCTCATAGCAGGCCTTGGACATGCAGCGGAGCATTCCGGTGTTGACGATCTGCTCAAACGGGGTGCCGCGCACACCTTCCAGAATGGCGCTCAGCTCCTTGGGGGTGGGCACCTCCTTGGCAAAGTGGTCGTTGATGCCGCAGGCCTGCAGCAGGCTGTGCAGGCGCTCCAGCTTCTCGCCGTTGGGCTCCTCGTGGACACGGTAGACAAAGGGGATCTGCTTGACCCGGGCAAAGTGGGCGGCGCACTGGTTGGCCAGCAGCATGAACTCCTCGATCATGGCCTCGCTCTCGCCGGAGGTGCGCTTTTTCACATCGATGCAGTGGCCGTTCTCATCCAGGATGAGCTTGACTTCCCCGCTCTCGAAATCGATGCAGCCGCGCTCCTTGCGCAGGCGGGCGCGGTGGGCGTACAGCTCCTTCATGGCGGGCAGCTGATCCAGCACCTCGGCGTACTTGGCCTGCGTCTCGGCATCGGCAGTGCCGGCCAGCAGGGCGTTGATCTCAGAATACACGCCCTTGACCCGGCTGCAGATGATGGACTTAACGAACTTGTAGTCGGTCAGATTGCCGTCCTGATCCAGACGCATCAGGCAGGAGAACGCCAGGCGCAGCTCCTTCTCATTCAGGGAGCAGATGCCGTTGGAAAGGCTCTTGGGCAGCATGGGCACGACCTGATCCGCATAGTAGACCGAGGTGGCGCGGTTGAAGGCCTCCTCGTTCAGCTCACTGCCGGGCTTGACGTAGTGGGAGACATCGGCGATGTGAACGCCCAGCTCATAGCCGCCACCGGGGAGCCGGGTCAGGCTGACGGCATCGTCGATATCCTTGGTCTCGGCGCTGTCGATGGTGAAGATGGGCAGAGCGCGCAGATCCATGCGGCCCTTGCAGTCCTCCTCAGACACGGTCATGTCCTCGAACTTCTTGGCCTCGTCCCGCACCTTCTCGGGGAAGCGGGTGTGGATGTCCTTGGCATAGAGCAGGGCCTTGGCGCAGCGCTTGGCCTCCTCGCAGCTGCCAAAGCGCATGGAAACGCCCACGCGGTGATCCTCCTGCCGGGTCCCGCGCTGCAGGATCTCCACAGCCACCTTGTCGCCGTCCTTCGCGCCACCCTCGCAGTCGCGCTGGATGGTCATGGAGATGGCCGGGCAGTCATCGGGCACGAACTTCAGACGGCCCTCGATGCGGCGGGCGGTGCCCACCATGTCGTTCTTCTGCTCGAGCACGGCAAGGATCTCGCCCTCATCGCTGCCCTCCACCCGGGGGTGGGCAAACTTTTCCACCAGAACGGAGTCGCCGGGCATGGCACCGCGGGTGAAGCGGCCCGGGATGAAGATATCGCCGGATTCATCCTCCAGCATCACAAAGGCAAAGTTCTTGCCCAGCTTGACCACCTTGCAGGGCAGGGCCTTTTCGGCACGGCCGGAGCGGGCAGTGAAGAACACGCCGGACTTCTGGCAGACCACAGCGTCGTGCACCAGCTCGTCCAGAGCCTCCATCACCTTGCGGTCAGCGGAACGGTCGCCGCCGAACTTTGCCTTGAGGTCCTTGACCATGCAGGGCTGGTTCTGGATGGCATGTTCAATTTTATCGCGTAATGACATATTTTTCTCCTTAACACTTTTCCGGCATTCTCCAATGGAACCCGGACAACTTCTTTCCCACGAGAGGTTTAGACAGAAAAACAGCCCCGCCTTACACGGGGCTGTACACGGGTGCTCAGGCCAGACGGCTGGCGAACACACAGGCCAGGATAGCCACCACAAAGAACACGATGCCTGCAATGCGGGTCACCTTGGCCAGCATCTGATCTGCAGGGGTCAGGCGCGCATTGTTGGCACCGCCCACACCACCGTTGATGGCACCGGCCAGACCCTGACCGTGGGTGTGCTGCATCAGGGTGAGGATGATGATGACGGCCGAGACGACCAGCAGGATGGCACCGCCGACGATTTCAATGACAGACATGGATGGAACGCTCCTTTTATCTTTAGTTTCATAGAGACTGCATACAAATACAAGTGTATGATAGCACAAAAGGCCGGGAAATGCAAGAAAAACCGTGGGCTACGGGGCCAGAATTTCCAGCCCTGCCGCCACCCGGGCAAAGATGGCCGCGCTGGAAAAGGCAGGCTCGGCCTGCGTGTCCTGCAGCACCACGATGGTATAGCGGGGCTGCTCTGCCGGGACAAAGCCCGCAAACCAGTAATTTTTCAGCTCTGTGCCGCCGGAAAACTGGCCGGTCTGGGCCGTGCCGGTCTTGCCTGCCGCGGTCTGGCCGGGCAGGGCGGCCTCATGGCCGGTACCCCCGGCCACTACACCCGCCAACAGGGCCTGCAGGGCGGCGGCGGTGCGCTTTGTGAGCACCCGCCTGCTCCGGACATGGGAAAGCGCCGTGAGGGGCGCGCCGGTGGTCTCGTCCAGAGTGGTCTCCAGCAGCAGCGGGGTGCGGCAGATCCCCCCGCAGGCAATGGTGTTCATCATGGCGGCGACCTGGAGGGGGGATGCCAGCAGCTCCCCCTGCCCGAAGCAGAAATTGGCGTAGGCCCCGCTGGACGCAAGAGCCTCCCGCTCCGGCAGGACCCCAGCCGCCGTGTGCAGGGCATCGGTGAGCGGGATCGCCTGCCCGAAGCCCAGCTGCTCTGCCATGGCGCGGACAGCATCGGCCCCCAGCACCTGCCCCAGCCGGATGAAGTAGCCGTTGCAGCTCTTTTCCAGCGCGTCGGCCAGATCCACCTCGCCATGGGGGATGCCGCCCGCACAGCGGAAGATCCGGCCATCCACCGCGCACCAGCCGGGGCAGGTGTAGACAAAGCCGCTCTCCCCTGCCTCCAGCGCCGCTGCCGCCACCACCGGCTTGAACACCGAGCCCACGGCATAGCACTGGAACGCCCGTTCCAGCAGGGGGCTGTCCGGTGCGTTCAGGCTGGCCGAAATGTTTTCCGGATCATAGCCGGGGCGGCTGACGCAGGCCCGCACCTTGGCGTTGGCAGTGTCCAGCACCAGGATGCAGCCGCTCTGCATCGTCTCGTTGGCCACAGCCTCAGCGGCCTGCTGGATCTCCCGGGAAAGGGTCAGCTGCACCCCCACAGCACCGCTGTCGGCGGGGGTGAGGACGGGCTCGGCCCGCAGCTTTCCCTGGGCATTAACGGTGCAGAGCAGGGTATCCCCCGCCCCGCTGCCGGTGAGCAGATCATCAAAGGCGGCTTCCAGCCCGGCGGCACCGTGGCCCTCGCCATCGAGATACCCCAGCAGCTGCACTGCCAGCGGGGCGGCAGAGCTTCGCCGTGCCGCTGGCCAGCAGGAAACGCCCAGCGCGGAAACATCCCGGTCCACCTCCAGCAAGAACGGGGACGCGGCGTTCCGCTTCTGGTAGAGCGCCGCCTGCCCGGCGGCATCGGTGTAGGCGAACAGGCGGGCATAGCTGCCCTCCCCGGGCACGCAGAGGGCCATCCAGCGGGTGGTCTGCCCCGTGAGGAGCTGCCCCCTGTGATCATAAAAATTGCCCCGCCGGGCGGGCAGGTGGAGGGTGACCACGCTCTGCGCCGCCGCCCGGGCCCCATAGGCCGTGTCGGAGCAGAGCCAGTACAGGCGGCAGACCACCGCCGCAAAGCAGAACAGCAAGGCCCCATACAGGGCCAGCACCCGTTTGCCGGACATGAAAACGCCCCCTCTCCCGCTTAGGATGGGCAGGAAAGGGGGCCCATAAACAAAAAGAAGGCAGAGCCTCCCGGGTGGGAAGTTCTGCCTTCTGCGGCGTATTGAATTGGTATGGGGAACCGGTGCGGCTTAGTACATGCCGCCCTTCCAAACCACACTTTTGGAGCCGAATCACGAATATCGGGAAACGTAGACTTTTGTAGAATTATCAAGGCCACAAGCCGATTTTTCCAGATTCTCCGTTTTTGCACGATCCACGCTTTTCTACGCAAATCTACGCCACTTACCGGGTGATTGGCGTAAGTTTTGGCGTAAGTTTTGGCGTAAGTTTTGGCGTAAGCTATTCCGCTTCACACATTGAAAAATCACAGGTTGCCGGCGATCTGTTCAAAGGCTCTTTCAACCGATTCAAAGCTGCTGTGCGTGTAGACATCCAACGTCACACTGGCATTGGAGTGTCCCATCAGGTATTGCAGGCTCTTCACATCCAGCCCGGCCTGCTGAACATTGGTGCAGAAGGTGTGTCGCAGCACATGAGGTGTAATGCGCGGAACAGGTTTGCCGTACGCCTTCTCAAACTTCCCCTGCACGCCACGCATATAGTTTTCCAAGTGCATTGCCACCTTCGGCATTCCGGACTTGTCCAGAAAGAGAAATCCGCTGCAACCATCTACCAGCGCTTCCACTTTTGTGGACGCTCTAGCTTTTACTGCACGCCGCAACGCTGCACAAACGGTATCTGTCATGGGAACATTGCGGATACCGCTTTTTGTTTTCGGCGGTGTGACAAAGTAGGGCTTTTCAGCCGTCCGGCAAAGCTGCCGCCGGACATGGATACAGTGCCGTTCAAAGTCGATATCTGCTCGTGTCAGGCCATACAACTCACTTACACGCAAGCCGGTTCCCATAAGAATGACGATATCATCATAATAGTTGCCGCCATAGTCCTGAACGAATTGCAGATATTCTTCCTGCTGCTCTCTGGTCAGTGCATCACGCACATAAGCGTCCTTCGGCACAACATCCGACAGCTTGAACTTGAATGGATTCTTGCGGATGATGTCATCCTCCACCGCCATCTCAAACGCCGGTCTGACAACGCTTTGCAGGATTCCTATGGTGTTTTGCTTGAAACCGCTGTCATGCAGAAACACGAACCAGCCTTTCGCATCGGACAATTTTACCGTTTTGATGGCTTTTTGCCCAAAAGGGTCAGCATGAATCCGCTTGACCGCTGTGTTGTACGACCGAAGTGAATTGGGCTTCAACCCACGTTTCAGGTTCATATAGCGGTCAACCAGATCAGCCACCGTCATCTCTCCGGCGGCGTAGTCGATGCCGTCTGCCAGATCGCGCCACAGTTCTTCCTCTTTTTTCCGCAGCTCTGTCAGGGATTTAGCGTAAATACAACGCCGTTTCTTGTGGATATCGGTATAACGATAGTCGTAGGTGCCGTTTGCTCTCTGGCTTTCGCCATCCTTCAAAACACGGCCCTTGCTATCCTTGCGCTTTTCAGGCATTTAGAAGCTCCTTTCTGTGAAAAGCGCATCTATAAGGTCAGTGTCAGTATAACACATCAACCATGCGATTTCCACCCGCAGCGAATGAGAAAAGGACGGTTTCACATTTGCAGCCTTTGGCAGCCTCTCAAATAGAATATGCTTGCTCGACAAAGCAATCGAACAGGCGACGTTTGATCAGACGCTTGTTTCCCACCCAGAGGACGAATTTGCATTTATCTTCATTCGTGATTTCACGCAGCTTGTTGATGCCAATGCCGGAGTAAGCCGCAGCTTCTTCCAGCGTCAAATTGCTCTTTTCCCAAATCGGGACTTCCTTCATAGGCAGACCTCCATATCCTTGTAACCGAACGCCTGTAACCGGGTAGGAAAACTCTCTTTTTCTGCACACAGGCTGTCCGATGCACTTTATACTTTTTCTTATTCTTTTAAGGTTACATGGTTACAGAAAGAGGAAAACGCAGCGGTCATGCGGCTTTTGCGCCGTAACTGAGGTGTAACCGAATTTGTAACCAGACGTGTAACCGGTGTCCATCAGAAGGGAAAGCCCATCTGCTTGGCTTCCGCATCCGTTATTTCGGAAAAATCTTCAGCCCCGGTTTCGGGGCCGGTTACGCGCTCCCAGCCTTTCTGGACGCCGTACTTCGGGTAACGCTTAGCGGTCTTGTGTGCCTGCCAGCCTTGGATATCGCCGCGCGAAATTCCTGTGTTCATGATCTCGCAGATAGCGCGGGTCTCCCACTCTGCCGGGATATTGGTGTTGCCCAGTGCTTCCGCGTAAAGCTGCTTGGAACACACCCGGTCACCCGTGTAGTCCTCCAGAAAAGCATAGATCATGCCAGCCTGTGCATCTTCCTGCATGAAGTCCTGCTGGTGAGCTTGCAGCGTTTCCTGCATGGCGGGGCTGAACGCCAGCTTATAATTACCGTTGTTGTAGATGGTCATGGCTTCTGCCCAAAGCTGGTCGATATAGGCACGGGAATCTTCCTCGTTGTCCAGAATGTGGACTTCGGCCAGTTCCGCATCCACCGGGACGGGGATGAAGCGGCGGTTTCCTGTGCGGTCACGGGGCAAAAAATCCTGCCGATTGGTCGTGCCAGCAAAGACGCACTGGCGCAGACGGTCGGCAGGATGGATCTCGTAGGGAACTTTATAGGTTTCCTTCTGCTTACTGAGGAAACTCTTGATCTCCTCGATGCTCTTGGCATTGGCGGTGGCGATCATCTCCGACATTTCGATGATCCAGTGCCCCTGTAGCTTGCGATATACGTTGTCATCGTCCAGCCGCCGCATGTCATCCGAGAACCACTCATCCTTGACCGCCAGCAGCCGAAAAAAGCTGGACTTCCCAGCACCTTGCCCGCCTACCAGACAAAGCATCGTTTCAAATTTGCATCCCGGCTGGAACACGCGCTTGACGGCTCCTAGCAGAAAGATCTTCATGGCCTCGCAAGTGTACTCGTCCTCCGCAGCACCGAGGAAGTGGTGCAGGACATGGGCTATCCGTTTCGTGCCGTCCCATTGCAGGCCGTTCAGGTAATCCCGGATAGGATGATAACGGTTCTCGTTGGCAACGATTCGGATAGCAGATTCGATTTTCTTTTCACTGGAGATGCCGTACTTCTCCATCCGACGCAGGATATACTTCATGTCGGTGTCGTTCAGCGTCTTACCGGAGCGGGGCCAGCCTACGGGCTTTACAATGTCGATGCGCTCGCTCAACAGGTTCAGCCGGATGGCATCGGCAAGCACATGGTCGTTCTGCAGAATCGTGATGCAGTTTTGGATCGTCCGCTGGATCTCGCCGTTGGAGTGCTTGGTCAACATTTCCTTCACATCGGCAACGGTTCGGGGAGTGCGTTCTTCGTTGACTTCTTTGCTCAATAAACATCACCTCGTACTGTTATTGAAAACGATTTTCTGACTTTTCCGCAGTTGAAAGTGCAGATGGATTCCGCTGCGCCTGTTCTGCCTGCAAGCGGTTCAGCAGTTGCAGAACGGAATCCCGTGCTTTCTCCTTGACCTGCTCCTTGCCTTTCTGCCGGACTTCCGGCTTCAGGAGCTTCTCCTGCAAGCGGGTGGCGGTGGTCTGCATGGTCTTGAGGAACTTGTTCAGCACATCGTCCAAACGATGGGAGGCATATTCCCTAGTAGCTTTGGGAGCTTTTCTCTCTGGCGATAACACCCACTTTTTCGTGTCCTCGATCATCCGCATATCTTCCTTGCGAGTCTCGGTGCGTACCACATCGGTCACGACCTCCACAGCCTTGTCGTAGGCTGCTGCCGAAACTTCATCGATCAGCGTTTCCATATCGTTAACCTTGAGGGTCAATTCGTCCAGCCTGTTCTGCTGGACGGCAAGCTGCTCCTTCTGCTTGGCAAGGATGAAGTCCTGCTTTTCCAAATACTTGCGGTTGCCGTACTCCGCTTCTTCCTCCAAATCCAGCCCATGACGTTTGGCGATTTCAAACAGCATCTTCCGGCAGGCTGCATCAAAGGAGATTTTTCGGTTGTTACGGCGACTGAGGGGCTTGTCCGGGTCGGGCAGTTCAAATCCCAACGCTTCCAGTGCCTTTTCCTGCTGGGGAGCTAACTCGCCATACTTGTTCTCACAGTCGAACACATGGCGCTCGTGGATGTGGGGCGTGCTTTCATCCAGATGCAACGCCCAGTCCAGCACATGAACATGGTCGCCGAATTTAGCCTTGAACTCTTCGATGAACTCGGTGACGATGTTCAGCAGATCCTCCGCCGAAGCGTGTTCATCTAGCGTTCCCAGTTGGTAAATCGTCTCTTCCGGGCAGGTCTTGCGGCTGGACAACAAATCGGGAATAGAGCGGTTGCGTTCCGTGTGTCGGATCTTTGCGTTACGCTCGTTCTGGTTTTCGATGAAGGCCGTGTAGTGGGTCTCGTAGAATTGCCGTTCCACATCTGAGAAGGTTGTCGCCAGATCATCCGGGTCTTGTGGGTCAAGAGCCGAACGGAAACCGTGGAAGCAATCCCAGTAGATGTTGCCCTTGGCGCGTTCCGGGTCGATGTGTTCGCTGTTAGCAAGATTGAAATTCCGGTCATTGTGCTTGGGGTTATAGATGCCGTGGCTTCCGGCTCGTCCGTTGTGTCGTGTCAGTTTCAGATAGACATCCCTCCGTTTCGACTTATTGGCGTGGGAGAACGCAGCAGCGAAGCTGCTGGATCTGCCGCCGTTTTGCGCCAGATAATACCCAGTAGGATATGACGCACAGCATCATATCACTGGGGCAAAGAGCTGCGCTCTCTGCACTCTTGCTCCGGGCAAGCTGACAGGCAAAGATTTGCGAATCCCTGCCCACCAACTTGTCCGGCTTTTTCAGTTGGCCAAAATGACCAACTGATTCTGTTACGGGTAGAATCAGGTTGTCCTCTTGGCAACCTGATTTTCAACGACCTTGAGGCGTTACAGGTAGAATCAAGTGGTCATTTTGACCACCTGATTTTTACGGAGTGGGGGGTGACGTGTTACAGAAAAACCGAAGTTTTCAAAATGATAACTCCGGTGGCTTCGTTACAGCTAAAATCAAGTTACGGAAAGCGGAACTTGATTTCAGAGGACAGCCCAAATTCCCACTGTGGGGATTTGGGAGTGAGCGATTAGGCGTTACGGTAAAGTGGTACTTCACAAAATTGGAAGCACCACTTTACCGGATAGAAGCAGCATTCGCTTTACGCTGGCGGTAGCCTTTCTGCCGACAGGCATTGCTGCAATATCTGGCATCTACCCGGATCGGCAAGAACTGCTCCCCACAGCAAGCGCAGGTGTAGGTTCCACGTTCAGCACGCTTTTTAAGGCTTTTCCGCAGATTCAGCATTTTGTGACCGCAGGTCTGGAAGCTGCAATATTTGCGGTTTCGGGTCTGGGTGTAGATGACCTTGCGGCAGTATTCACACTGGATTCTGCGCACACTGGGATCACCATCAATGAAATATTCCATCAGAATATTCTGATTTTCACGTTCCCATTGTTCTGTTGTCATAGGCATCCTCCTTTGGCTGTTACGGATATGTGGTGGTTACCAAAATGGGAACCACCACTTTTACACAATAAAGCGTTACAATTGTCTGGTTGGTGATCAAAATGATCACCAACTAAACCTTCTCTGTTATGGCTGAGTGGTAAGTGGACAATTTGTCCATTTACCACTTCCAAGTGGTGAGTTACGGTTTTCGTAACCCACCACTTTTCACCGTGGCTTGACAAAATGTCAAGTCGAGGTCAAACGTAACACGAACGGAGTCAATGTGGACAAATTGTCTACATTGATTCAAGCTGCGGCAATTCACCCCATGTGGTCAAAATGTCCACATGGGGTCAGCCGTAACGCAGAAGGTTATTCTGGTGAATGACGTTTTGCGTCATTCACCACATCAACTGGCCATTTTGACCAGTTGATATTGGGTGCGCCGTTCTCCCTGCATGGATTTCCTGCCCCCTTCCGGCGGCGTTTTCCGGCTCTCCTTCTCAGGGTCTTCGCCGTGTATCCCATGCAGACGGTCATGCGGTTGTCAAGGTACGGTGCTGGATTTTGCAAAAAAAAATCGCCACACAACAACCTGAACCTGACCATCCCTTCCGGGGTGGCCTTGGTTCGGGTTCGTTATGTAGCGATAGAAAGTTAAAAACTTGCTCCGGCTCCTTCGGGAGCCGAGCTGGAACTCTAAGTAAATATGTTATATTAAATTGTTAGGATAGATTACCACAAAAAACGAGCCGTGTCAACAAAAAGTTTTGAAAACACGACACTTTCGGCAGCTTGCAAGAAAACGCAAGGAAAACTTTGGTAAAAAAGGAGAAAGCAAGACAGCTTTCCCCATTTGATATGATATATCCAACAACTTTCGTTTTTGTAACTAACATAGCAAAAAGGCGGCCATCTGCACCCATGCAGACAGCCACCCTTGGTTTATGCTGTATTCTATTTTCTCAATCTCTGAAAATCTTATCCAGTTCCCTTTCCATGGTGCCAACCTTGGCAAATTCCAGCGTATCTGCCTGACGGATATGGTGGGCCGTGATGCCATGATCCTTTGCAAAGCCCAGAATATAGCTGATGACAATGCGGTAGATGATCTCAGTCGGCGCAAGCCCATAGACCTGTTTGGCAAAGATATGCTCCAGTCGGGCGTTGTCGTCCGGAAAAGCCTGCCGCATCTTCTCGCTGCGGTAGAGCCGCTTGACGATCTCCGTAATGTACAGGCCGGACTTCATGTAGGGGTCCAGGAAGGTCTTGCCGGGGTCATCGAAGCAGCCGGGGTTTTCCTGCTCCAGCAAGTCCACCATCTTTTTCACCACCCACTTGGGGGTAAAGATCTGGTTGGTTTTCTGGGGCGGGATGTAGTCAAAGATATCCTCGGTGCGGCTCTCGTCAAAGTAATCCGCCAGCTTGACCTTCAGGTTCAAAAACTCCTTCACCGAATCGTCAAACACCACCGGGTCGAACAGGTGGCCTGCAAAGTGCTCCTCCTGTCCGGTGGCTTGGTTGATGTACGGGCCACCGTCCCGCAAAAAGCGGAACTGTTCCAGCGTAATGCTGGTGACCTCCTGAAAGACCTTGTCTGGGATGAGTTGGTCAAAGTTTGCCAGTGTCACGCTCTCGTCGCCGTAGGCCATGAGGAAGGACGGGATGGTGCGGGAAAAGCCCCGGAGATGGTCACGGACGGTGTCCTCGTAGCCCTTTTTCTCCTGCTCCTTCTGGTTGATCTCCACGGTGCGCACGATGGTCTGCTGCATCTCCTGCGCCGTCTGCTGGATGGTGGATTGCAGCGTCTCCATCAGGGCGGCGGTGCTCTGTTGCTGCTTTGCATCAAACTCCCGGTTCACCTGCTGGCGCTGCTGGGCAGTGGTACAGCTCTGTAACTGCTGGGTGCGCTTCTCTTCCAACTGGCTCTGGTCGATGCGGTAGTTGTCCACCACCTTGTTCACCGCCACGTCCATTTTTGCCTTGGCGGCGCTCTCGAACCGCTTTTGGTCGGACAGCTTCAGATCTCGCCCATACTCCTGCTTTGCCTGCTCCACCATGGGGGTGATGATCTCCTTGGTGATGCTCTTTTTCAGGGGTTCCAGATGCTCCTCCTTCGCCGGGGCATCGGTGAGGGTCTGCAAGGCGGTGTCCAGCGCCGGGGTACTCTCGTAAATTTTTGCCCCGAACACATCCGCTGCCTTGCCGATGACGTAGCCCTCGTCCAGATCCACCTCGCCCTTGTCGTTCAGGGAGAGGTCTGCGCCGGTCTCCGGGGTGATCTGAATGGGCTTTGCCTTGGCTTCGCTGATAGGCTGGAAGTTTTGCAGAATGTCCAGCACCTCCTGCGGGGCACTGAACACGTTGGAAATGTTCTGGAACAGGAAGTTGCTCTGGAAGCCCATCCGCACCACTTCTTTGGACTTGATCTTCCGGGGGATGCTGAGCACTTTTTCCGCATCCAGCGGGATCATCTCCCCTTCCTCGTCCTCGCCGATGACCGGGAAGAAGTTGAGCAGATTCTGGATGTGCGCCTTGCGCTCCTCGGTGTCGCCCTTGCCGCTGGCGGTGTCCTGTGAGAGGTCGTTGGCGAACTGCTCGTAAATCAGCAGAGTGCGGGCAGGGTCAAAATCGAACACATAGGCGTTCTCTTTGCGGCGGAAGGTGCCGTTTTCGTGGAAAAGGCAGGGGTTCTGGGCACGGAACGCCGCCTGCATATACAGCGCCGGGCTTTTCAGGTTGGAGAGCATCAGCACCGCCGACCACTCCGGGATGGTCACGCCGGTGGTGAGCTGCCCCACCGACAGGGTGATGGTTTTTTCGTAGTGGGCGATGGCGGCTTTTACCCGGTCAAAGCTCTTCTGGTTCTCGTCCGTGTCGTCCAGCTTGCCGTCACCGGCGGCAAGGATCACTTCATAGTCCCGGAACACCGGGTGCGCCTGCAGCTTTTTTGCCAGCGCTCTGGCACTGTCCACCCGGTTCAGCAGCCAGAAGGTGTGCTTCAGTTCTGCCCGCAGCTCCGGAGTGGAAAACGGAAACTTGCTCTGGGTGGTCATGGCATCCAGAAAGCGGTCTACCTCGGCGTCGTGCTCAAAGCTGCCGCTGGGCTTCACCTTAAAGAACTCGTTCAGGTCAAAGGCAAATTCCTGCGTTTCGCCGTTGATCTCTACGCCCTGCTGAATTTCGTCCCGGATGATCTCGGACATCTGGTAGGTGTAGAGATTGAGCATGGGGAGGTTTGCGTAGGGGTTCTGCTGCCCCGGTTCACCCTGCCAGCTCCGCTTGGCTGCCTGCTCGTCGGCGTAGGTCCAGTTGAAGATGGCATCCCCGGCAAACTTATCGTTCGCCAGCGCCTTGAAGGGGGTGCCGGACAGGTGCAGCGTAAAGCGGCGGTGGATGCGGTCAAAGGCAAGGTCGGTCTTGTAGGTATCCACGCCCTCGTGGGCTTCGTCGATGACCAGCACATCCCAGTTCAGCTCGGTCAGGTGGCGCAGCTTGTCGTACTCGCCGCCGAAATACCTCGAGCCTTTCATATCCTGCAGGCTGACGAACTCAATGCGCTTATACAGCTCCTCGCCCTGTGCGGCGGCGTCCAGATAGCCCTGCTCGTCCAGCACATGGAGCTGCCCGGCAAGGGCATCCACATGGCTGACAAAGAGATAGCCGGACTCCCTGCCCAGAAAGCGCACATAGTCGCTGTACCAGCTATTGGCAATGGCGGGGCGGTTGGTGACGATAAGCACCGTTTGTGCATCCACCTGCTTGCAGAAATCGTAGACGGAAAGGGTCTTGCCAAAGCGGGGCTTGGCGTTCCACAAAAACTCCCCGCCGGGGTGGCTCTGGTAATAGGCTTTGGTCTGTGCCACGGCCTCTGCCTGCTCCTTCCGCAGGGTGTAGGAGATGGCGGCATCCAGCTTTACCCTGCCCCGGTTCATGCGGAAATCCTGAAAATACCGCCGGGACTGCTCCCCATCCAGATGGAACCACTCGTTTTTGCGGTCGTTCTCCACCCGGAGCTTGCGGAGATAGGCGTGGAAATCGTGGTCGGTGAACACCTCGCCGCTGCCGTCATCATAGACGGCATTGCCCCGCCACTCCTCATGGTACAGCACATCGGCGGTGTGGGTCTGCTGTTTCAGGCGTTTGTCCACCGACTGCTCGGTGTAGCCGATCTTCGTCCAGCCGTTGTGCCGGGCAATTTCCGGGGTGGTATAGGCGTAGATCATGGGCACCACCTGCCGGGTAGTGCGCAGGGTTATGCCAGCCATTATGCCATCTCCTTTATCATTCCTTGAATATAGTTTACTTCTTCACTAGACAAATCATATTTTTCAAACAGTTGTTTGTCTGTCCATTTTCTTGTAAAATCCTGACAAGGAACAAATGCGAATGACGCTTTGCTTAACTGCTGCGTCATTGCAATTTGTAGGATAAGAAATCGAACAAATTGCGTCTTTAAGTAATCCATATAGTTGGTTGCTTCTTCTTTTGAATCAAATGCTCCCGCCACAAGATACGTTTCGGAACATATTTCACCCGGCTTCAAAAGTTCCATCGTCGAAAGAACACGGTACTTTCCATCCTTGGCTGGTTGTCCTGCGTGTTCTGCCGTAAGACGAGAAATGATAATTTTCCATTGGTCAATCATTTCTGTTCCTACCCTTATCTCGGTACTTTTATATGGGCCACGTCCTCCATTGTATCGTAGTGTAATGTCACCGGTTTTCATTGGCTTTGCTGTTGTTGCAAGTCCAAATGGTTTTCTGCTGGAAACCACTTTATCCAGTGTTAATTCTCCATCTTCTTTTACTTTTTTGACTATTTCGGATGCAACTGGATAGCGAATAAATGTTTGAAACTCATTCAAATCTCTGTATGCTGTTGTAGCTTTTCCATTACGATAGTTTGTATACTTACACTTACCGTTATATGCTTCTTTCCAGACAAAATAGCAAACGCCACCTGCAACATCTACATTCGGAAAAACATCTAGCGAATTAGAATAATCAACCAATGTTGAAATATGCCTATCTCCTAGCATTTCCTCTCTGAACTTATCTAGTCCTTTACCGCCGGAGTACCATTTTGCAGGAATAATCAAGCAAATTGCGCCGGGATGTGTAGTTTTGATTGCTTCGATAAAACGATTATAGATAGGCGTTGCACTTACGCCGGCACCGCCATCACTTATCTGATACGGCGGGTTTCCGATGACATAATCAAACTTCATGCTGGTACTCCCTTCCTGAATGGTTTCAAAGTTCTGGGCGGTTCCATGGCTGCCCTTGCGCCAGTTTTTCACTTTACAGGATACCGTGGGTAGCTGCGGCTCTGCCGCCCCGAACATGGAAAAGAGGTCAAGCTGTTCTGCCTCCAGCTGGGGCTTGCCGCCGGGCACAGACAGGTGCAAGCCGTCCATTTGCCACAGGTTCCAGCTGATGATGTTGGCGATAGGCTGTAGCTCTTCTTTTGTGGGTTTGCGCTGCCAACGGGCCTGCAGATGCTCCGCATAGGTCAGCAGCAGGTTGACCCGCGCCAGCAACAAATTATCGCCCTGATACTCGTAGCCGTAGGTGGACTGCACCGCATGGGTGGCATATTTGCGCCACTCGTCCTCAGTGGCGGCGTTCTCGCTTACCACACGCAGCTTGCGGTCCAGAATGCCAATGCGCCGGGCTACCGGGATCATCTCGCCGGTGGCGGCATCGTAGCGGGACGCCAGAAAAGGGGCTTCGCCGCAGGTCACCTCCAAGCGGCGGCTCTGCACATACTGCACCCATGCCGGGGTCCTGCCCTTGCAAACCGGAAACCGCACCGGCGTTTCCACCGTCTGCCAGCCTTGGGGCAGCTCCACAGTGAACTGCCCGGTGGTCTGCTCTGCCCCCAGCGCACCGAACCAGTCGGCATCCAGTGCGTTGTTCATCTTGTTGCAGACCCATGCAGGGCTGAACACCTCGCCTTTTTTGCGGGTACGCTGCTGCTGGGTGTCGGTCTGCTTCATCATCCGGGGCAGCACCACCTCGTAGTGGGTCAGCCTGAGCTGCTGGGTTGTGATCTGGGATCTATCCGTCACCGGCTCGTACATCACCGTTTGCAGTTCTTCCGGTGGGTCGGTTGCCCAGATGATGTTTTTACCGGTGGAGCGATCTTTTAGAAGTGTATCCAGCACCGCCTGCACTTCCGGTGCGTAAAAGTCGATCAGTTGTTCCAACGGGGATTCCCTCGCTTTGCCTTAGCGTTGCGGCGGAAGTGATAATGTTCTTAGCACTTTCGTCCTATACTAACAAGTATCTTATCACTTTTACAGCCAATTCACAAGAATTTCGGCGTTTTTTGCCAAAAGTAATAAGATTCTCTATACTTGAAAGCAAAGAAGGGTGGTGCGCTAGATGATTGGTGAGCGGCTGGCAGAATTACGAAAGCTGAATGGTGAAAAGCAACAAGTGTTAGCAAAAGCTCTTAGTGTTTCGGTTTCTACTGTCCGCAGTTGGGAGCACGACAAAAGTTCTCCTGACCATTCAACACTGGTTGCAATTTGCAGACGCTATCATACTTCTTCTGATTTTCTGTTAGGTTTGTCCGATTACGATCCCTCCGACAAAGCCCGCCTCCAGCGCCAGCGCCTGACCGAAGAAGAACAGAACGAGATGCACCGCTACGAAGAATATCTGCTCTGGAAACGCAAAAAATAAGCCGCCCAGCGAGACCGTAAGGTCGCTGGGCGGCTGTTGTATATTTTGCAAAAATTGTACATTTTCGCAACTCTGTGATATAATGTATTAAAATTTTATAAATCAACCTTTTATAGTAACCGAGGAGAAATTTTAATGGACAGTCTTTCTATCCGAAAAATAATCGACAAAATCAGTAGCGGTGAAATTAGAATTCCTTCTTTTCAGCGTGGTTTTGTTTGGGAACCTGATGCCGTTGCGTTCTTTATGGATAGTCTTTATAAGGGATATCCTATTGGCGCTATACTTTTATGGCGTACTAGAGAAAAACTTGTAAACGAACGAAATTTGGGTCGATTTATTCTTCCAGATCCTGTCAAAGATTACCCAATAGACTATGTACTCGACGGTCAGCAGAGATTAACCTCGATTTTTTCTGTATTCCAAACCGATCTTATTCCTGAAGATGACCCCAATTGGTGTGATATATACTATATTATTGGAAGTGACAAAAATCCTCAGGATCAGCAATTCGTGCCCCTTGATAAATCTGAAGTTGACCTGTCAAAACATTTTCCTATTTCCACATTATTTGATTCTGTAAAGTATCGAAAGGCCACTGAAAGTCTCTCCGATGAAACAAAAGCTGAAATTGACAAATTACAGGAAACTTTCAAAGAAGTTAACATTCCTGCACAGTCTATGGAAACTGATGACAAAAGTATTGTTGCTATCGTTTTTGAACGAATAAATCGAGCAGGTATTCCTCTTGACTCCTTCCAGCTTTTAACTGCTTGGAGTTGGAGTACTGATTTTGATCTTCAAGAAAAACTGGATGATTTGTCCGCCGACTTAGAGGGTTGCGGTTTTAACGGAATTGCCGGTGATCAAGATTTGCTAATGAAATGCTTCACTGGATATATTCTTAATAGCACCTCTCCTAGTGCCATTATGGATTTAAGTGGCGAGCAAGTACGTGATCACTTTATCGAAATTCAAAACGGATTGAAGTCCTCTATCGACTTTCTACAAAAAGAATTAAATCTTCATTCTCTTTTCTATGTGCCATATCCAGCAATGATTGTATCCCTAGTAAAGTTCTTCGGTTCGGATAGGCAAAATGGTGTTTTATATACAGACAAGCAGCGAAAGCAACTCATCAAGTGGTTCTGGCGTTGTTGCTTTTCTCGTCGCTATTCGAGTGGCGTTAACAGCGCTCATCAAAGTGACTTGACCGCAATGACAAAATTACGCGACAATGAGGATTTTGATGCAAGTTCTTTTAAGTGTGATATCTCTACTGATTTTTTTATAGGCAATCAGTTTAATGTAAACACTGTGAATACGAAAACCTTTATTGCCATGCTTGCGTCTAAAACACCACTATCTTTTATCTCTGGAGCAAAAGTCGATTTGTCCATAACATTAAAGCAATCTAGTACAAAAGAATTTCATCATATTTTTCCAGACAAGTATTTGCAACGTTGTGGAAAAGCCAAAAAAGAAATTTTTCCTTTGGCCAACTTCTGTTTTCTGAATAATGCCGATAATCAAAAAATAAAAGATAAAGCTCCTAATGACTATGTTCACATGATGAATTCTGATTCCATTCCCACAATACTCGAATCTGCAATTTGTCCTCCTAATACATTTGAAATGCCTTATGAGGACTTTATAAAAGTTCGCTCCACACTTTTATTGGAATACGCAAATAAGCTAATTAGTTTATAAAAGAAACAAGCCGTTGAGTAGGAATTTCCACTCAACGGCTTGTTTCTTTATGTCATTTTTTCAATATACTTCCGCAGCCCATCCTCCGTCCGAATATTATACTTCTCATCCACCTTTTTGAAATATTCCTTCATCGCATCCAGCGAGATCTCCGCATGAGAAGTTTCGTCCGGCAGAAAACCCTTCCGGGCCTCCAGCCAAGGGGCTTCTTTGTGGGTGATGCTTTCCAGAACCTTTCCGCTGTACATACCAAAGGTATCCAGCACCCGGTCTACCACCTCTTTGGCCTGCGGGGTGAGCGGCAGAGCGCTCTCCTTCAGCGGAACAAAGCGGTCGTCGTCAATGGGGTTGTACTTAAAATCTCGGAACAGATTATAGACATTGCGATACACTGGGCCATGCACCCACGCTTCACAGGGGGCATCAAACAGCGGTTTGTCGTAAATCGCTGCATAGTTGCCCTGAATATAATACAGCAACAATAAAGCCGCTGACAGTCTGCCGCTCGCAGAATCCATCAGTGGGTTTCATGAGTCTTCAAATCCCCTAGACACAAAAAATCGGCACCCGCTTTTCAGCGAGTGCCGATTTCTGTTACCCTATAGTGCGCTTTGATTTTTGGCGTAAGTGGCGTAAGTTTGGCGTAAATCCGCTTTTGCACGCTCCAAAAATCAAGTGTTCATGCGGTTTTCAGGCAGTTATTAGTACATGCCGCCCATGCCGCCCATGTCACCACCGGCTGCGGGAGCAGCGGGGGGTTCGGGCAGGTCAGCGACCAGGCTCTCGGTGGTCAGCACCATCTCAGCGACGGATGCAGCGTTCTCCAGAGCGGAACGGGTGACCTTGGTGGGGTCAACGATACCGGCGGCGATCATATCCTCAACAAAGACCTCGTTCTGAGCGTCGAAGCCGTAGTTGGGCTTGTTGGCAGAAACGATCTTGTCGATGATGACACTGCCCTCCAGACCGGCGTTCTTGGCGATCTGGCGCAGAGGTGCCTCCAGAGCCTTCAGGACGATCTTGGCACCGGTGCGCTCGTCGCCTTCCAGCGTGTCGCACAGGGCGCGCACAGCGGGGATGGCGTTGATGGGAGCGGTGCCGCCGCCAGCGACAACGCCTTCCTGAACAGCAGCCTTGGTTGCGTTCAGAGCGTCCTCGATGCGCAGCTTCTTATCCTTCATCTCGACCTCGGTAGCAGCACCGACCTTGATGACTGCAACGCCGCCGGCCAGCTTTGCCAGGCGCTCCTGCAGCTTCTCGCGGTCGAAATCGCTGGTGGAAGCCTCGATCTGGTTGCGGATCTGTGCAATGCGGGCTGCAATGGCATCCTTATCGCCTGCGCCGCCCACGATGGTGGTGTTCTCCTTGGTGACCTTGACCTGACGGGCATGGCCCAGCATCTGGACGGTAGCGTCCTTCAGCTCATAGCCCAGATCAGCGGACACAACGGTGCCGCCGGTCAGGATAGCGATATCCTGCAGCATCTCCTTGCGGCGGTCGCCAAAGCCGGGAGCCTTGACAGCGCAGACGTTCAGGGTGCCGCGCAGGCGGTTGACGATCAGGGTGGACAGAGCCTCGCCCTCGATGTCCTCAGCCACGATCAGCAGCTTCATGCCGTTCTGCATGACCTGCTCCAGCAGGGGGACCAGATCCTGGATGACGCTGATCTTCTTATCGGTGATCAGGACGGCGGCGTTGTCCAGAACAGCCTCCATCTTGTCAGTATCGGTGACCATATAGGGGGTCAGGTAGCCGCGGTCAAACTGCATACCTTCCACGATCTCATTGTAGGTCTCGGCGGTGGTCTTGTTCTCCTCGATGGTGATGACACCGTCGGAGGTGACCTTCTCCATGGCCTCGGCGATCAGGCGGCCGATCTCGGGATCACCGGCAGAAATGGTGCCGACGCGGGCGATATCGTTGCTGTCCTTGACCTTCTGGCTGTGGGCCTTGATGGTCTCAACAGCCTTGGCAACAGCCTTGCTCATGCCGCGGCGAATATCCATGGGGTTGGCACCGGCAGTAACGTTCTTCATGCCCTCGGTGACCATGGCCTGTGCCAGAACGGTTGCGGTGGTGGTGCCGTCGCCTGCGGCATCGTTGGTCTTGGTTGCGACCTCACGCACCAGCTGTGCGCCCATGTTCTCGAACTCGTCCTTCAGCTCGATCTCCTTGGCAATGGTCACGCCGTCGTTGGTGATGACGGGTGCGCCGAACTTCTTGCCCAGCACCACATTGCGGCCCTTGGGGCCCAGGGTGATCTTCACGGTATTTGCCAGGGTATCAATACCGGCACACAGTGCCTTGCGGGCATCCTCGCCCTGCTTGATCTGTTTTGCCATAATCAAATCGCTCCTTCAAAGCTCAAATTTCAATTTCAGAGGGGAAACTTACTCCACGATGGCCAGGATATCGCCCTGACGCACGATGGTGCACTCCTCGCCGTCCACCTTGACCTCAGTACCGGAGTACTTGCTGGTCAGGACCTTATCGCCAACCTTCACGGTCATCTTGACTTCATTGCCGTCCACGATGCCGCCGGGGCCAACAGCCACGACCTCAGCCACCTGGGGCTTCTCCTTGGCGCTGCCGGTCAGGATGAGGCCGCCCTTGGTGGTCTCCTCGACTTCAACGGCCTTGATAACAACACGGTCTGCAAGAGGAATGATCTTCATAGTTCTTGCCCTCCTATAATAAAATATAATGAAAACTTTTTTGGCACCTTCGGCCCGTTTCTGCTGGGCTTCCGGTTGTTTAGCACTCCTTTTCTCTGAGTGCTAAGTGTATTGTACTCATCTCAGGGGTAAAAATCAAGGGTTTTCTCAAAATTTGTTTGTTAAGAATTTATGACAACGTAAAAGCGCCCGGATATCGTACTTTTTCGTTGCGATACCCGGGCGCTTTTTCTCCTGTTTCAACCTGCTTTCGGCGTGAGCCATTCCTCCACCTTCTCGGTGCTGTACTCCACCATATCAGCAATCTCCTCAATGGAGTATCCCTTTCGGTACAATTTCTGTGCCATCATTCTGGCCTGTTCTTCCCGGCCTTCCGTATAGCTTTCCACTCTCAGGTCTTCCATCACTTTACACATTTCGCTCACTCCTTTCGGGTTTTCTTTCAGATAGCGTGTTCTCTCTGCCAGCAGTTCAAAATTCATTTCATCCGCGCTGGTGCAATTGAAATCGTGCATCAGCCTGCCGATCTCTGAATCATCCCGGTATTCCCCATTCACATACAGGATATGGGCACCATCATTGAACGGGCGGTTCAGCGTCAGATTCATGTTCTGGATCGTATAGACCGGCTCGCCAGCCTTGTAGTAATCATTTTCCGTGATGAAAATAACATAGGTATCCGGCAGTTCTTTATAATCCTGCTTTTCGTCCAGATTTTCCACGTCCATCACACTGGAATGATATCTTGCCCGGTGCGGGTCTGCGCCATTGTCCGCGCGCTGGACCTCAATGTCATACTTCTTGCCCGCACTGTCGGTTGCATAGGCATCCAGACAGATTGAACGCGCACCGGTCACTCGCTTCATATCAGCCTGTGTCTCGCATTTTGTCAGGATCAGATCAGGCTTTCCGGTAATGATCCGAAGCACCAACTCTGCCAGCGGAAGATTTTCCTTAAAGAGCCCTCGCATAAAGGTATCATCCATAGGGCGAAAACTGCGCAGACGGTCAAGATCTTCCTGATGCCGCTTTTCTTTTTTCTCTGCATCCGACCAGTTCATAGCCCCATCCCTCCTGCTTTTTTCCAAACACCTTCTTACGGCTTCATCTTATCATAGGATTCTTCATAAATCAAGCGTATTTCTGTAAATTTCATACCACAGCGTGTTTCGCCACAAACCGCTCATACGCCGGGGCGGGCAGGAGGATGCGGCCGCTCAGGGGGCGCAGGACAGCCTCCACCGCATCACAGGGGGCGCACTCGCCGTCTGCGGTGGCAACGATGGGGCCGCGGCCATCGGCGGGGCGCAGCGCCACCCGCCGGGCACGGCGGTAGAGGAAGTAGGGCTTTGCCTCCTCGGTGAGCTGGCCGTTCACAAAATGCCGGCCGCTCTTGTACATCCCCAGCAGCTTGGCAATGGTCAGCCGCCCCACCCTGCGGACGATCATCACGTCCAGCCAGCCGTCGGCGGGGTCGGCCTCGGGGGCGGCAAGGAAGCCGCCGCCATAGGCCCGGCCATTGCAGATGGCGCACATCAGGCAGTCCACGGTCAGCTCCTCATCATCGATGGTAAAGGTGACCCTGCGGCCGATGTGGCCGCAGAGCTGCTCCACGATGGAGAGCAGATAGGACACCTCGCCGCCGCACAGGGGGATGCGCCGGAACTTGGGGATGCCGTAGGCCACCTGCGCGTCCAGACCCGCCGCGCAGATGGTGGCGGACAGGCCCAGACTGGTCTCCAGCAGGTCGATGGTCACTTCCCCGCCCGCCAGCTGGGCATCGAGGTCGGTGAACTCTGCCCGGGTGCCGTAGGTGCGCAGGAAGTCGTTGCCGCTGCCGTAGGGCAGGCAGCCCACGGCGGCGTTGGAAAAGCCCTGCACGCCGGTCATGGCTTCCATGAAGGTTCCGTCGCCGCCCGCTGTCCAGATGCGCAGGCTGTCCCCGGCCTGCGCTGCCTCCTGGGCTGCGACACGGGCCAGCTCCCGGGCGTGGCCCGCATATTCGGTGGTGTGGATGGTATAATCCGCCGCGCTCCACCCGGCCCGGGCGGCAGCGGCTCTGATCTGCGGGATGAGCTGGACAGTGCAGTCCTGCTTACCCGCAGCGGGGTTCAGTAAAAACAAATAGCGCATGGTTTCCTCCTTGGGGCGTTTCGCTTTCTCTATGATAAACGAAAACGCCGGAGGATGCAAGGGGGAAACGGGCTCACCCTCTCAGTCTCGCTTTGCTCGCCAGCTCCCCCGAAGGGGGAGCCAATGCATCTGTAAGGGCAGCGTGACTGAGTGGTTCAGCCGATGGTTTGCTCTACTACTTCCCCCTCTTCCAACACGATCGACCCATCCACCGTGCAGTCGGCGGTCCAGTGCTGGCCGGTGTGGGCCGTGCCGGAGGCGATCTGGTTGGCGAGGGCCTGTTCCACGGCGCGGTCCACCTGCCGCCGCAGCTCCCGGGCCCCATAGGGCGAGCGCGCCCTTGCGGCCAGCACTGCCCCCACCCGGGGCGTATGGGTCAGCTGATACCCATTGCGGGCGGCACGGGCTTCCAGCTGGCCCAGCAGCTTCTCGGCGATGGCACACAGGCTGTCCTCTGCAAGGGGACGGAACACGATGAGCTCATCCAGCCGCCCCACCAGCTCGGGCCGGAACCACTTCTTGGCTTCCTCAATGGCCTGGGCCGACTGCTTTTCGAACACGGCCTCGCTGCCCGCCGCAAAGCCCAGCGGGGCGCTCTGCCCGGCCAGAAAGCGTGCTCCCAGGTTGGAGGTGAGCAGGACGATGGTATTGCGGAAATCGGCCTTGCGGCCCATGGCATCGGTGAGCTGGCCGTCCTCCAGGATCTGCAGCAGGATATTCTGGATATCCGGGTGGGCCTTTTCGATCTCGTCAAAGAGCACCACGCTGTACGGGCGGCGGCGGACGGCTTCGGTGAGCTGACCGCCCTCATCGTGGCCAAGGTAGCCCGGAGGCGCGCCCAGCAGGCGGGCCGTGGTGTGCTGCTCCTGATACTCCGACATATCGAACTTGAGCAGAGCTTTTTCGCTGCCGAACCAGCTGGCGGCAAGGGCCTTGGCAAGGGCGGTCTTGCCCACGCCGGTGGGCCCCAGAAAGAGCATGGCCCCCATGGGGCGGCCTGGCTCTCCCAGCCCGGTGCGGCTGCGCCGGATGGCCCCGGCCACCGCCGCCACGGCCTTCTGCTGGCCCACGATCTCGGCGTTGAGGCGGGATTCCAGCTTGTCCAGCCGTTCCCGTTCCTTCTCCCCCACCCGCTCCACGGGCACGCCGCTGGCCTGCGCCACCACCCGGGCAATGTCCTCCCGGGTGAGGGTGGGATCTGCTTTCCCCTCCCGCTCGGCGCGGATGCGGGCAGCGGCACAGGCCTCGTCCACAAGGTCGATGGCCTTATCGGGCAGGAAGCGCCCCGGCAGGTACCGCACCGAGAGTTCCACAGCCTCCCGCAGCGTCTCAGGCGGCAGATGCACGCTGTGGTAGCGCTCGTAGCGGGGGGCAAGTCCCTCCAGGATCGCCGCAGCCTGTGCCGGGGTAGGCTCCTCGATCTGCACCCGGCCAAAGCGACGCTCCAGCGCGGCATCTTTCTGGATATGGGTGCGGAACTCCTGATCGGTGGTGGCCCCGATGAGCTGCAGCTCCCCCCGGGCCAGCACGGGCTTCAGGATGCTGGCGGCATCAATGGCTCCCTCTGCCGCGCCGGCTCCCACGATGGTGTGGAACTCGTCCACAAACAGGATGGCGCTGCCGTCCCGCACAAGCTCCTCCAGAAGGGTCTTGAACCGCTCCTCAAAGTCGCCCCGGTACTTGGTGCCCGCCACAAGGCTGGCCATATCCAGCGCCAGCAGCCGCCGCCCCTGCAGCATCCGGGGCACGTTCCGGCTGGCGATGCGCTGGGCAAGGCCCTCGGCAAGGGCCGTTTTGCCCACGCCCGGCTCCCCCACCAGACAGGGGTTGTTCTTCTGGCGGCGGCACAGGATCTCCACCATCCGGTCCAGCTCCGCATCCCGGCAGAACACCGGGTCCAGCTCGCCGTCCACCGCGCGGCGGGTCAGGTCGCGGCAATACTTATCGCTGGCGCGGCTGCCCCGGGGCATGGCGCTGGCCCGGGGCGTGCCGGGCAGGATGAACTGCCCCGAGAGCTGGCGGCACTCCCGCACGGCCTCGGCCAGCTGCACCCCCATGGAGGCCAGCAGCACCCCCGCCGCGCAGTCGGTATCCTCCAGCATGGCACAGAGCAGGTGCTCCGGCTCCGCCTTGGGCAGGTGGGCGTTCTGTGCCCCGATGAGAGCATAATCCATAGCCCGGCGCAGGTCTGGGGCCAGCGCCTTTCTGTCCAGCTGACGGGCCGGGCTGGTGCGGCCCTCGGCCAGCTGACGGCGCACGGCGGGCTCGGTGATGTTCTTGCCCGCCAGAAACCGCCCCGCCGGGCCGCGGTCAGTCTGCAGCATGGCAAGCAGCAGGTGCCCGGTATCCGCCCTGGCACAGCCCATGCTGCCCGCAAGCTCCACGGCTTCGTCCAGCAGCAGCCCTGCCTCCCGCGAAAACCCCTTGTGTCTGCCCATGCCGAATGCTTCCCAAATGCTCATGCTCTGCTCCTTGCTGTATTGTTTCATACACAGCAAAGTATAGGCTCAACCTCCACGAAAAAAACAGCAATTTGTGTCAACCCTCTCAGTCAAAGCCTGTCGGCTTTGCCAGCTCCCCCGAGGGGGGAGCCAATTGCGGCCTGGCCTTTAGGGGCTGCTGAATTGAGACGATGCGTTGGCTCTCCCTTTGGGAGAGCTGTCGAGCAAAGCGAGACTGAGAGGGCGCTGCACAGCAAAAAAGCGCCGTGCAATGCACGACGCTTTCTCTGCGTTGATGGTTACATCTCTGCCAGAGCCTTTTTCAGGTTCTTGGCGATCTGGTCGGGGCAGCTGGTGGGGCGGGGGCCGCAGGTGGTACCCTCCATGCGGGCGATGGCATCCTCAGCCTTCATGCCCTTGAGCAGGCGGCTGATGCCCTTGAGGTTGCCGTTGCAGCCGCCGATGACCTCAACGGACTCGATGGTGTGGTCATCGTTCAGCACGATGTTGGTCTGCTTGGAACAGGTGCCCACATTGGGGAAGCTGAAAGATTTGCTCATGGAAAACATCCTCTCTTTTTGACTTGCCTGCATTATACTACAAAAACAACGTTCCTGCAAGGGGCGGAACCTGCCCTCTTTGCCAAGGGCTCCCCCTTCGGGGGAGCTGTCGAGCAAAGCGAGACTGAGAGGGTGAGGATGCTCACGGACTTTACCGAACTCACCCTCTCCGTCATTGCTGACGCAATGCCACCTCTCCCGAAGGGCGAGGCCTTGGCAGTTCTCATAAGAATGCTCAAATCGGTTTACTTTTTTCTCTTCCGGGCCAGCTCCTCGATCCGCGCGATCTGGTCATCGGGGGTGGTGCAGGTGCCCACGGGGTAGACCTTTTTGTGGTTGGCCCCGTGGAAGTCGGTGCCGCCGGTGTGGATGAGGTGATACTGCCCACAGAGGGCGGCACACTCGGCCTTGTCCTCGGGGCTGTTGCTGGGGTGGTCGATCTCGATGCCGTCCACCATCCCCTCCCTGACCAGTTCCCGGAGCAGGGGCATACTCTTGTACACGGTGGGGTGGGCGAACACCACCACGGCACCGGCAGCTCTGGCTGTGGCCAGAACCTCCCGCACCGGGATGTACTCGGGCGAGTGGAGCACCCTGCCCCGCGGGTTCCAGCCGAACAGCTCATGGTAGCGCTCGCCGTAGATGCTGTCGGCAAGGCCCAGCTCCCGCAGCGCCTGCATGATGCCGCTCTTATAGAGCACGCCGCTGTCTCTGGCGTATTCCAGCGCCTGCTCGGTGCGGAACTGGGGGAAGATGGCTTCCAGCTCCCGGGCGCTCTGCAAACAGCACTCGTTGCGGCGCTGGCGCATGATATCGCAGTGGCGGCGCAGGGCCTCGCTCTCGGGGTCGGGCCAGTAGGCCAGCAGGTGGACCCGGTGCTGGCGCTCGTAATCGTAGCCAGTGAGCTCGGTGGCCGGGATGAGCTTTACCCCATCCTGCACCGGGTGGTCGTAGGCATACTGCACGCTGCGCAGTGTATCGTGGTCAGAGATGGCCATGGCATCCAGCCCCACCCGGGCTGCCATCAGGGGCAGCCGGGCCACGGGCACGGAACCGTCGGAATAGGTGGTATGGTTGTGTAGATCGCCGGGCATGGAATGGAACCTCCTCGCCCTCTCCGTCAAAGCCTGAGGCTTTGCCACCTCTCCCAGAGGGAGAGGCAATTGCAGCATCAAGGCAGGGCGCTGCAAACTTGCAGTCGTTCACCGGTCAGATGCGTTGGCTCTCCCTTTGGGAGAGCTGTCGAGCAAAGCGAGACTGAGAGGGCTTTATCTTTTATAATAATTGATCAAACACCCGTCTGCCAAAATCTCCCGCTCATCGGAGGTCAGGGGTGCCATATAGAGGGCAAAGGGCTTCACTTCCTCACCCAGCACATAGGCAGGGATGTTCTGCAGATCGCCCTTGAGGGCTTCCCGGACATGGGGGATGAGGATGTAATCCCCCAGGCCGAAGGGAGCCGCACCGTTGAGCTGGAAGGGCAGCATGCCCCAGTTGATGAGGTTGGAGCGGTAACGCTTGGTGGCGTACTCGTTGACGATGTTGGCCCCGGCCCCCAGCACACGCTGGCAGCTGGCGGCCTGCTCACGGGCAGAGCCGTCGCCGGGCTTGACGGCAAAAATGGTGGAGGCCAGCTGCACATCGTCCCAGGTCAGGGCCTCGCAGCCGGGCACGGCACGGATCTTTGCCAGCAGGGCAGCATCCCCCTGCCCTGCCCGGCGGGCGGCTTCCTCGGCCTGCACAGCCTTGGCGCGCCCCACATAGGCGGGGTCCTTGCGGCTGAGGGTGAACTCAGCCAGACCCAGGGGGTTGGAGCGGTAGGAAGAGGTCTCACCCGAGGGGATGAGCTCGTCCGTGGTGGTGACGGGGTCGGTGATGTAGGAGGCCACCTTCAGCAGCAGGTTGTCGCCCAGCGGGGCGATCTCGGGCCAGTCCTTGATGTTGGGGCCCAGCTTGAGCAGGGCATCGTAATCGCCGTGGCCAAAGCCCTGATACACCCGGGCCTCGTAGCTGGAGGGGTCGTAGTGGTATTCGGGCACGGTGGGGTCGTAATCCACCTCCGTTGCGGGGGTCAGGATGCCGCCGTTGGCCGTGGTGGCGGCAATGCTGCGGGCATCCATCAGGGCCACGCCTGCCAGCTGGCCGCTGCCGGGCTTGGAGCCCTCGCGGCTGGGGAAGTTACGGGTGGTGTGGCGGATGGACAGCGCCCCGTTGGCGGGCACATCGCCCGCGCCGAAGCAGGGGCCGCAGAAGGCCGTGCGGATGGTGGCACCGCTGGCCATCAGGTCGGTGAGCACGCTGGTGCGGTTCAGCTCCATCATAATGGGCTGGCTGCCGGGGTAAACGCTGAGGGCGTAGTCCCCGCAGCCGCCGGTATGGCCCTTGAGGATGGAAGCGGCCTCGTAGATGCTGTCGAACAGGCCGCCCGCGCAGCCCGCGATGACTCCCTGATCCACCCGGAGCCTGCCGTTTTCGATCTTGCTGCACAGATCCAGCTTCACGTCAGAACGGCCCACCAGCTGCTGGACGTTCTCCTCGCATTCGTGGAGGATGTCCTTGAGGTTGGCGTTCAGTTCCTCGATGGGAAAGGCGTTGGAGGGGTGCATGGGCAGGGCGATCATGGGCCGGATCTTGGAAAGGTCCACGCTCACCACGCCGTCGTAATAGGCCAGCTCTGCCGGGTGCAGGGGCTTGTAGTCACCTGCCCTGCCATGGACCGTGAGGAACTGCCGGGTCTTTTCATCGGTCTCCCAGATGGAGGAAAGGCAGGTGGTCTCGGTGGTCATGGCATCAATGGCGTTGCGGGTGTCCTGCCGCAGGGAGGCGATGCCGGGGCCCACGAACTCCATGACCTTGTTCTTGACATAGCCGCTCTTGAACAGCTCGCCCACCAGTGCAATGGCCACATCGTGGGGGCCGCAGCCTGCGGGCAGAGCGCCGGTCAGGCAGATGGCCACCACGCCGGGGCGGGCCACATCGTAGGTGCGGCCCAGCAGCTGCTTTGCCAGCTCGCCGCCGCCCTCGCCGATGGCCATGGTGCCCAGCGCGCCGTAGCGGGTGTGGGAATCGGAACCAAGGATCATTTTGCCGCAGCCCGCAAAGCGCTCGCGCATGTACTGGTGGATGACCGCCATGTGGGGCGGCACAAAGATGCCGCCGTACTTTTTGGCAGCGGACAGGCCGAAGCGGTGGTCATCCTCGTTGATGGTGCCGCCCACAGCGCACAGGCTGTTGTGGCAGTTGGTCAGCACATAGGGGATGGGGAACTTTTCCAGCCCCGAGGCACGGGCCGTCTGGATGATGCCCACAAAGGTGATGTCGTGGCTTGCCATGGCATCAAACTTGATCCGGAGATCCCGGTCGTTGCCGCTGGTGTTGTGGGCGGTGAGGATGCCGTAGGCCATGGTGCCCTTGTAGGCCTGGCCGGCCTGCTCCGCAGTCACGCCCGCGGCTGCCAGTGCCGCAGGAGCCTGCGCGTCGGCGGGCACCCACTGCCCCCGCAGGTAGTATGCACCCGAGGTGCTGCATTTGATCGATTCCAACATAATACTTTCCCCTCGCTTTTGCAAAAAAGGGGCGGGCCCTCTCAGTCTCGCTTTGCTCGACAGCTCTCCCAAAGGGAGAGCCAACGCATCTGACAGGCAGACAACTGCAAATTTGCAGTGCCCTGTCCCGAAGCCGCCATTGCCTCTCCCTTTGGGAGAGGTGGCAATGCGTCAGCATTGACGGAGAGGGCGAACCGCCCCAAAGTGTTTCAATCAGTCAAACAGCATATCGTGGATGGCGCTGACCGCCTTGTCAGCGTCGTCACGGGCAATGATGCAGGAGATCTTGATCTCACTGGTGGAGATCATCTTGATGTTGATGTTGTTGTTGGAGAGTGCCTCGAACATCTTGGAGGCAACGCCGCTGTGGCTCTGCATACCGGCACCCACGATGGAGACCTTTGCGCAGGTCTCGTCGCAGGTGGCATCCTTGAACTTGCCGCTCTCCTTGAGCACGCGCATGGCGGTCTCAGCCTCGCCCTCGGCGCAGGTGAAGGAGATATCCTTCTTGCCGTCGCGGCCGGTGGACTGCAGGATGATATCCACGTTGATGTTCTTCTGGGCCAGCAGGCCAAAGATCTTGAAGCTGGTGCCCGGCTCATCGGGAACGTTCAGGATCGTGATAACGGCAACATCGGTGTCCTTTGCAACACCCTTGATCAGCATACCTTCCATGTCTTTTGTAACCTCCTTGACCACCGTACCGGGCACGGGATTCAGGCTGGACAGCACTTCCAGCTCCACATTATACTTCTTTGCCAGCTCCACGCTGCGGTTGTTCAGCACCTGCGCACCCAGAGAGGCCAGCTCCAGCATCTCGTCAAAGGTGATCTCTTCCAGCTTGCGGGTGTTGCGCACCTTGCGGGGGTCTGCGGTGTAAACGCCTTCCACATCGGTGTAGATCTGGCAGCGGTCTGCGTGCAGGGCCGCTGCAATGGCCACGGCGCTGGTATCAGAGCCGCCGCGGCCCAGGGTGGTGATATCATCCAGCTTGTTCAGGCCCTGGAAACCTGCCACGACCACCACGCGGTTGCGCTCCAGCTCGGAGGAAATGCGCTCGGTCTCCATGCGGGTGATGCGTGCCTTGGTGTAGGCACGGTCGGTGCGGAAGCCCGCCTGCCAGCCCGTCAGGCTGGTGGCGTGGCAGCCCAGCTCGTTCAGAGCCATGGCCAGCAGCGCGATGCTGATCTCCTCACCGGCGGCCAGCAGCATATCCATCTCACGGGCCGAAGGGTTGTGGGTGATCTCGGCAGCCTTTGCGATCAGGTCGTCGGTGGTGTCGCCCTGTGCGGACACCACCACCACCACGTCATTGCCCGCCTTGTGGGTGTTGGCCACGATGCGGGCCACGTTGAAGATACGGTTCCGGTCCTTCACCGAAGAACCGCCGAACTTCTGTACGATCAACGCCATAGTTTGTCACTCTCCTCTAGTTTCTCCCAATTTATATCATTCCACAGTTGCGCCGGTATTATCTGCATCCAGCTCTAACAGTGTAAATGCTTCACATCCGTCCAGGCCTTCCAGCGTTTCCAGCCCGGCACGCAGCCCGGCATAAAAGCGCTCAGCCTCCGCGCGCTCGGCCACCGCCATCACGGTGGAACCGGCACCCGATACATACACGGCCTTTGCCCCGCACTGCTTTGCCAGCGCGAACACCTCCCGGGAACCGGGCATCAGGGGCATCCGGTAGGGCTGGTGGAGCTTATCCTCGGTGGCAATGCCCAGCAGGTCATGCCGGCCCTCACAGAAGGCGGCAGGCACCAGCGCGGCCCGGGAAAGGTTATACACGGCATCCTTGTGGGCCACCTGCTTGGGCAGGGCCGCACGGGCGGCCTCCGTCAGCAGCTTGTAGTCCGGCACGATGGCCGCAAAGCAGAGGCTCTGGTCCACATCCCGCTTGACGGAGTAGACCACGCCGTCCTCAAAGACGCTGCTGGTCAAACCGCCCAGCAGGGCCGGGGCCACGTTGTCGGGGTGGCCCTCAATGGCCGTAGCCAGCGTCAGCAGCTCCTGGGTGTTGAGCACATCGCCCAGCATCCGGTTCGCGCCCAGCAGGCCCGCAATGATGCAGGCCGAGGAGGAACCCAGGCCCCGGGCCATGGGGATGGGGTTGGTCTGCACGATCTTCAGGGGCGGGATCTTCTTGCCCACCTTCTCGAACAGGCCCCTGGCCGAGCGGTACACCAGATTGCTCTCGCCGCGGGGGATGCGGGTGCCGTCCGCCGCCGAGATGTCCAGCCTGTCGCTCTCCTCAAAGGTCACGGTGTTGTACAGGGTCACGGCCAGACCCAGCGCGTCGAAGCCGGAGCCTACGTTGGCGCTGGTGGCCGGAACAGAAACTTTGATCTTCATGGTCCGTCCCCTTTTCTCATGCATCCTCGGGCAGCTTTTTCAGCACCAGCTTCACGCTGCCGCCCACGGTCTCCACCTTGCGGGCTGCCTCGGCCATGGCCTTTGCATCGGCCTGCTCCACCAGATAGGAGCAGCCGTCAAAGTGCTCATCCACCACACGGCCCCTGCCGTAGATGGCTTCCACCACGGCGGGAGCAACGCCCGCTGCACGCACATAATATGCGGCGGGAGCCGGGTCAGTGAGCATCCCCTCCACCGGCTCCGCAGGCTGCCAGAACAGGCTGTCGTGGACCTTGGAGCCATTCTTGAGGGCATCCACCACATCAGCCACCACGGCGCTGGCGGTGGGCAGCTTGCCCGCGCCCTTGCCGTAGAACACCACGTCGCCCAGCATATCGCCCTTGACCAGCACGGCGTTGAACACATCGTCCACACCGGCCAGCTGGTGGCTCCTGGGCACCAGGCAGGGCTCCACACCGGCGGCCACGCTGCCGTCGCTGCCCCGCTTCATCCACGCGATGAGCTTGATGACGCAGTTCAGCCGCTCCGCCGCAGCCACATCGGCCACGGTGATGTCCCGGATGCCCCGGGTGGGGATGTTCTGGGGGTAGATCTGGTGGCCGCAGACCAGCGAGGACAGGATGGCGATCTTGCGGCAGGCATCCCGGCCGTCCACATCGTCGCCGGGGTCCTTGGTCTCGGCGTAGCCCAGCTCCTGCGCGATCTTCAGGGCCTCGTCAAAGCCCAGGTTCTCCCGCACCATCTTGGTCAGCATGAAGTTGGTGGTGCCGTTCACGATGCCCTCCACCTCGGTGATGACGTTGGCGGCCAGGCACTGGTGCATGGGGGTGATGATGGGGGTGCCGCCGCCCACGGAGGCCTCGAACAGGAAGGCACAGTTGTGGGCCTTGGCCAGCGCCAGCAGCTCCGCGCCGTAGGTGGCCACCATCTCCTTGTTGGAGGTGCACACGCTGCGGCCGCTCTCGAGGCAGGCCTTGACATAGGGGTATGCAAAGCGGGTGCCGCCGATGGTCTCCACCACCACCCGGATCTCCGGGTCTTCCAGAATGGTATCGAAGTTCTTGATGAAGAGGTTTGCCGCCGGATGGGCGGAGAAATCCTTGGGGTCAAGGATGTACTTGACCTCCACCGGCTCACCGGCCCGGCGGGAAACACCGGCGGCGTTGCGGCACAGCACCTCGTACACGCCGCTGCCCACCGTGCCAAAGCCTAAAATCGCGATCTTTGCCATAGTTCAACCCTCGTTCCTATTTCCTAACTGTTGTTGGTGCCCTTACAGGTTATACCCGCAGTGCACGCCCACCACCATGCGCTGGCGGCTCAACCGCTCCGTCAGCTCCTCAGGGGTCATCTGCATGGTATCGGTGCGGATGGTAACGGCAACCAGCGCTGCGCCGTTTTCCGGCGTGGACTGGTTGATGGTAACGATGCTTGCCCCGGCGGCGCTGATGCCCGCCAGCAGGCTTTGCAGCGCGCCTGTTTCATCCCGGAGCGTTGCCATTACGGTCACGACCTCGCGGCCATTTTCGGAATCAAAGATGCAGTCCTTATATTTATAAAAAGCACTGCGCGAAAGATCCACACTGCGGGTGGCAGCCGAGATGCTGCGCACTTCCCCGCTTGCCAGAAGCTCCTTGGCCTTGACCACTTTCAGGAAGACCTCGGGCAGGACCTCCGCGTCCACCAGATAAAAACGGCGTTCCAACTTGTTCACCTCACAAACACAAGTGTTCTTACAGGGAATATAATAGCATCCGGCCCCCTGCATTGCAAGAGACCGGATGCTTTTTTGTCAGATTATCCAGTTTTGGAGCGTGAAGTGGCAAGCTGTCGCACCGGAATTGAAAAAGTAATACTGTTAGTCCGTATCCAGCCCGGTGGTATCCTGACCCACAACGGGGGCGGTGTCCGCGCTCTGTGCTGCGGCCACGCCGCTGCTGTGGGAGTAGTTGCAGGTATCGGGCAGGTCATCGGCACGGTAGTAGCCGGTGGCGCGGCTGGGGCAGTTGGCCCCGGCCAGCAGGCCGCTCTGGGTGCAGTAGGCGCGCTCCACCACGCCGTCGCTGGTGGGGAATGCCTTATAGGGCAGGTTTGCCTGCACCTGCTCCATATAGGCCTTCCACGCCGTGACACAGGTGCGGGTCTTGGCCTGATTCTTGCCCAGGGTGTTGGTCATATCGTAAGGCGCGTCGTAGCCCCACCAGACAGCGGTGACGTAGTAGGGCGTGCCGCCCACGAACCACAGATCTTTTTCGTCGCTGGCGGTACCGGTCTTACCAAAGGACTCCATGCCGTTGGAGTTGGGGTAGCGGCCGCTGGCGGTGCCCACGTTGGAGTAGAGCACGTTCTTGAGCAGACGGTTCATAATATAGGCTGTCTGCGGGGTCAGGGCCTGATAGCTGGTGGCGTTGTTCTCCAGGTAGATGTTGCCGTCCCGGTCCAGCACACGGGTGTACAGGTGCGGGGTGGTGTACTCGCCGTCATAGAAGATCTGGAAGGCAGCGGCCAGCGCCGTGGGGGTCACGCCGTGGGTCTGGCTGCCCATGACCAGCTGGGCAAGGCCCACGTCGTTGGCGGGGTCCAGGGTGGTCAGCTGCAGGGTGTTGTAGACAAAGTTGAAGATGTTGCTTGCGCCCACCAGGTCGCCCACCCGGATGGCGATGGTGTTCAGGGAGCGGGCCAGACCGTTCCACAGGGGCAGGTCGCTGCCGTCACCATAATTGCCGCCGTAGTTGCGGGGCCAGCTGCGCCATGCGTTGGGGTAGGCCTTGAGCTGACTGTCGGAAAGGCCCATCAGGCCGTTTTTGCGGCAGTAGTCCTCATCCCGGATGACCATGTCCTGCTTCTGGTACAGGGGCGAGTTGTTGAGCATGGTGGACCAGTTCACCAGCCCGTACTCCACGCCCAGCGCGTACGCGCCGATGGGCTTGATGGTGGAGCCGGTCTGCCGGGTCACACTGTAAGCACGGTTCAGGGAAAGGCTCTTGGTCTTTTCGCCCAGACCGCCCACCATGGCCAGCACGTTGCCGTCATAGTCCAGCGTGACCATGGCCGCCTGGGTGCGGACATTGCGGTAGTAGTACACGGTGCCGTCGTCGCCGGTGCGGGTCTTGGGGGTGCCATCGGCGTTCATCACCTGCACGTCATCGTCCGAGATGCTGGTCACCTCTTCCTCATGCCAGCCGGCCGGGAAGTAAGCGTCGCCCTCGTTGAGCATCAGGTTCTCCATGGCCGTCTGCATCTTGGGGTTGACGGTGGCCTCGATGGTATAGCCGCCGGTGTAGAGCATGGACTGGGCCGTGGATTCGTCCACGCCCTCCTTGTCCATGATGTCGTGGACCACCTCGGTGAAGAGGGCATCGGTGAAGTAGCTGGTCACGGAGGAGGTCTTCTTGTTGGTGTCCTCCTCGGCCAGCACAAGGGGCTGGGCCGCGCCGTTGCGGTAATCCTCCTCCGAGATGATGCCCTGCTGCCACATATTATACATGATGAAGTTGCGGCGGTGGATCAGGTTCTCGGGGTTGGTGTAGGGGTTGTAGTTGGTGGGGTTCTTGGTGATGGACGCGATGGTGGCGCACTCCCAGAGGGTGAGCTGGCTCACGTCCTTGTTGAAATACTCGTTGGCCGCTGTCTGAACGCCCTGAATGGTGCCGGTGAAGCTGATGGTGTTCAGGTAAGCCTCCAGAATGGTCTCCTTGGAGTAAGCGCGGCTCAGGCAGAGGGCGCGGTAGATCTCGCGCAGCTTGCGCAGCGCACCCTCCACGCCGCTGGCGCTCTTGTCGCTGGTCAGGTTCTTGATGAGCTGCTGCTCCAGCGTGGAAGCGCCCTGCTTGGAGCTGTAAATGGGCAGCAGATACTCGTTGACCATGGCACCGATGGTGCGCTTGAAGTTCACGCCCGGCTCGTTGTAGAAATCCTTGTCCTCGGTGCAGATGAACGCATACTGCAGGTTGGTGGGGATCTGTTCCAGGTCTGCCCAGACCCGGTGGCTGTTGGAGGAGCGCAGGGTGGCATACTCCACCTGCGCGCCGGTGTCGGGGTCGGTGGCCACCACGGTGCTGGACTGGCTCAGCTCGATGTTGTCCAGGTCCAGCAGGTTGCCGTCGTTGGCCGTGGCCTGCACGGCGTAGTACACCGCCGCCACTGCCGCCAGGCTGCACACCATGATGCCCAGGCAGATGAGGGTGGCCAGCGTGCGGCCCAGCGCCCTGAGGATGGGGTGCTTCGCCTTTTCCCGGGGCTCCTTTGGCTCCCTGGGGGCACGCCCGCGCTTGGGCGGCTCTTCCCTGCGGCTGTTGCTCACATTCACTTTACGTCCCCCCGTGGGCTGCACGTCCGTGCGTGCAGCGCTGCGGTGGATCTTTCTCGATTCGTTTGAGATAAGGATCGCCTCCTGACGTGGTGGTATCGCTTATGGAGCGGGACACTGTCCCGCATAGCCTCTTTGCCGTTATCGCTTCGGGGTCAGGCCTCGCCTTGGTACAACCTCTCAGCCTTCGCTGACGGTTAAACCTCTCCGTCATCTTCGCTTCGCTCGATGCCACCTCCCCTAGTAGGGGAGGCCTTGGCATAGGGTTCATTTTTCGCAATGATCGCCTATCGGCTCCAAAACGCACTCCTGCCGCAGGGATAAGGCTTTGCGCCAGCAGGGCAAACAGGAGCGAAGCGCCAGACCACGAAAACGCGACGGCCTGCCAAGGGCTCCCCTACTAGGGGAGCTGCCGAGCGTCAGCGACGGCTGAGAGGTTTAACCCCGTTATCGGCTGCTTACAGCTGAAAGGTTGGACAAAGGCAGGCCTTGCCGTGGGCCTGCCGCCCCTATTTCTAATCAGATACTGCTAGTATAGCACACTTCCCCCCGTAAAGTACAGCATTCCGGTGTGAAAATTGTGCACTTCTGTCTCAGGGGCGGCATTTTTGCGCATACTACCGCTGGAAAGACCCGCTGGAAAGGAGTGATTTTCTCCATGCGGAAAGTAGTTCTCTGCCTGTTTTACGCCCTGTGCGCCTTTGCCATCGCCTTCAGCCTGTTCTGGATGGCCCTGCCCCGGCTGGCGCTTTCCTCCCCTGCACCGGGAGCGGACAACGCCGCCGAAACGCCGGTGCCCTCCGAGCCGAGCCTTGCGGCCCAGACTCTGCCCGACACCGGCCAGCCCACCCAATACCTGCTCCGGGACGAGGGCGGCATGGTGGCCGTCTACACCTGCGGGCCGGACGGCTCCCCCACCCGCCTTGCCCGGCAGACGGATATTTACGTCAACCTCCTGCCAGAAAATGACGCACTGCGTGTCAAGCAAGGCATGACAGTGACGGGAGATGCCGCCCTGCAGGAGGTGCTGGAGGACCTGGGCGGGTGAACCGCTCCGTCCGGGCTGCAGCCCCCAGCTTGAACTTGACAAACCATCGCAAATCAACTATACTATGAACAGAAAGAGCGCTGACCGCAATATGGCCAGCTCCACGTTCCCTTTTAAGTCAAAAAGATTGACCGCCGAGTTTGTGAGACTGGGGGCGGTCAATCTTTTTTGCTTTTATCGTTCTTCTCGTGAGAAATTTTCCAGCCAGCATCAAATGCCGCTTTCGCAACTGAGACGAGCAGGCTCAAAAGAGCAATTGCTACCGTCAGTACCGCGCAAACTTCTGTCAGAGTCATCCGACATCCCTCCCTTCGCCGACAGGCGGCTCCGGGAAAAGATCCAATTCAAAAAAGTTCCGTTCCCATCCGCCTGGCTTCCTTCCGGAAAATAGGCATTCGGGAGCGCGAAGTTGACCACCTGCATTGCAGACAGCGCTTTTCTCCTGCTGTTTCCAGCATTAGCTACAGTATAGCATAGAAACCGACAATGTGCAATCAACAAACCCCCTGTGCCATGGTCTGGTACAGGGGGTTTGTTTTGCGGTTCTGTTTCAACCGGAGTGCAATTTTACTCCACGCTGATCATATAATAGTATACGGGCTGGCCGCCGCGGATGTGGCTGACCTCAACGTGGTTGGGGCACTTTGCCTTGACGATCTCGGTCAGCTTCTCGGCCTCCTCGTCGGAGACATCGCAGCCGGAGATGATGGTGACAAAGCTGGAGTCCTTCTTGCACATGCTGCGGGCCAGGCGGTAGGTGGCCTTGGTCAGGTCGGTGGAGGTGGCAACGATCTTGCCGTTCTCCAGAGCCATGATCTCGCCCTTCCGGATCCGCTTGCCGTCAAACTCGCTGTCGCGGGCAGCATAGGTGATGAGGCCGGTGCTGACCTTGTCGGCGGCGGCCATCATGTTGATGGTGTTGGTCTCAGCGTTGGCGGAGGGGTCGAAGTTGAGCAGCGCGGTGATGCCCATGGGCACGGTGCGGGTGGGCAGAACGATCACCTGACGGTCGGCCAGCTTCTGGGCCTGCTCCGCTGCCATGATGATGTTCTTGTTGTTGGGCAGCACGAACACGGTCTTGGCGGGCACGCTCTGGATGGCGGCAAGGATGTCCTCGGTGGCGGGGTTCATGGTCTGGCCGCCGGAGACGACAGCGTCCGCAGCCAGGTCGGTGAACACGGCCTTCAGGCCCTCACCGGCGGCAACGGCCACAAAGCCGTAGTCACGGCTGGGGTCCACTGCGGCGTAAACGAACTCGCTGGCCTGTGCGGGAGCCTTTTCAGCGGAGGCCTGCTTTTCCAGGCTCTTGCCCTGCTTCTGGCGGGCCAGGAACTGCTCGTGCATGTTCTCGATCTTGAAGTTGGTCAGGTAGCCGTACTTGATGGCCTCGCTCAGGATCTTGCCGGGGTCAGCGGTGTGGACATGCAGGTTGATGACATCGTCATCCTCGATGCAGACCACGCTGTCGCCGTTGGATTCGGCAAAGGCGCGCATCTTTGCGGCGCTTGCGCCCTCGTACTTGTTGATGAGGAACTGGGTGCAGTAGCCGTTCTTGATGTCCTCCACCTTCATCAGGTCGTCGGTGAACACGCCCTTGCCTGCGTTCTCGGTGGAGAGCTTGGCCTTGTTGGGGGTGCCCTCGCCGCCGGCCACCATGGGTTCGCCGTGGAACACCTTGCCCATGCCCTCAAAGATGATCATAATGCCCTGGCCGCCTGCGTCCACAACGCCGGCCTTTTTCAGCACGGGCAGCAGGTTGGGGGTATCCTCCAGCGCCTTCTGGCCTGCGGTCATCACCACGTCCCACAGGGCGGGGATCTCCTCGGCACCGCAGGCGGCAGCTTCCTCGCTGGCCACCCGGGCAACGGTCAGGATGGTGCCCTCGGTGGGCTTCATCACAGCCTTGTAGGCACCCTCCACGCCCTTTTTCAGGGCGGCGATGATGTCGGCGGTGTCGGCTTCCTTCTTGCCTTCCAGCGCCTTGGAGAAGCCGCGGAACAGCAGGCTGGTGATCACGCCGGAGTTGCCGCGCGCACCGCGCAGCATGGCAGAGGCAGCGGTCTTGGCGGCCTCACCCACGGTGCAGCCGTCGTCCAGCGCGTTCAGCTCTGCCACGGAGGCACCCACCGTCATGCCCATGTTGGTGCCGGTGTCGCCATCGGGCACAGGGAAAACGTTCAGCTCGTCCACACGGGAGCGCTGGTTGTTGATGTTGTTCGCGCCGGAGATGATCGCGTCGCGCAGGATCTTACCAGAAATCATTGTCCTTACTCCTTAATAAAAAGTTCCATCAGGCGATCACGTCGTCCACCGACACGATCACACGGGCAACCTTCAGGCCGGTGGCCTGCTCCACTTCGTCCTTGACGCGGTGCGAGATGCTGCGCGCGGCGGTGGAGATGTTGAGCCCGTAGCTGACGGCAATGTGCAGCTCGATCACGAGACGGCCCTCTTCCTGTGTGACACGAACGCCCTTTTCAGAGTAATCGTTGCCGCGCACCACGCTCTTGACCACGTCGGTCAGGTCGCGGGGGGTCATTGCGGCCACGCCGTAGCATTGTTTGGTTGCTTCGCCTACCAGCGTAGAGAAGTACTCGGCGGAAAAGCTGACATCTCCCAGCGGGAAACGGGAAGTGATCATAGTCGCTCTGCTCCTTTATTTGAAATCTTGTTGGGGTGGCCCGGCTTGCGGCGGCAAACCCGCCGCATACCGGGAAAGGAATCGGTATCCCTATTATACAACTTCCCACGCCCTGTGTACAGCACAATTTCCAAAGGGCGGGCAATGTGAGCCGATTCGTGTTCCTATTATACCACAAAACCCTGCCCTGTGCACGGTTTTCCTGCATGTTTTGCAAAAAGGCCGGGCGCGACTGTGAATAAATTCTAAAAAGTATGATTTTTGACTTTATCCGCCTGTGGAAAAGTGCTAAAATCAAAGCAGAGAAACGGGAGCTGCGCCCTTACGGCAGAACCACTGTTTACGATAGGATAACGATAGGAGAGCTGTTTGATGAACATTTTGTTTTTCCTTTCCCCCAAGCAGGACCTGATGTATGTCTACGATGACTTCACCCTGCGGCAGACGCTGGAAAAATGGGAGAACAACCGCTACGCATCCATCCCGGTGCTCAACCGCAAGGGCGAGTATGTGGGCACCCTGACCGAGGGGGATATCCTCTGGGGGCTGAAACAGCAGCACGGGCTGGACATTGAAGCCGCCGAGGATGTGCCCATCTCGAGTTTTGCCCACAAGCGGGATTACAAGGCCGTGACTGTCACCACCAGCATGGACCAGCTGATCGAAGCGGCCATGAACCAGAACTTTGTGCCCGTGGTGGACGACCGGGGCATCTTTATCGGCATCGTGCGGCGGCAGGCCATCATCCGCTACTGCTACGACAAGGCCCGCACCGAGGCCCGGAAGGCCCAGAGCGCCCCGGATGCCTGCCCCAAGGGCAGCCTTGCGGCGGGAGGGTAAGGCCCTCACCCTCTCAGTCAAAGCCTTGCGGCTTTGCCAGCTCCCCCGAAGGGGGAGGCAATGCATCTGCAAGGGGAGAGGGTGCTGAAAGAACCCCACCGTCATTGCTTCGCAATGCCACCGCCCCTAGTAGGGGCGGCCTTGGCAAAGAGGCAGAGCTTTACGCCATGCCAAGGGCCCCCCTATTAGCGGGGGCTGTCGCCGCAGGCGACTGGGGGGTTAAGGCGTAAGCTGCTGCTGAAGTCAAACCCCAACGAACCCCCTTCGGTACACACCATACCGGAGGGGGTTCTCGTTATACTCATTTCTATCGTTGCATTCGTTGCAATCGTTGCAATCGTTGCAGAGAATGCGGTTTTATCAACGATAGCAACGATATCAACGATAATTATGTCTTAACGACAGTTGTGTAGAATCCATAACAGGCTCAGTATTATCAATTCGATTCATCTTAAAGCAGTATCGTTTTCCGCCTGTTCCATTCTGTTTATCCCAGCACTTGATTGCATCTCTTTCCCAGAGCATTGGTTGCAGCTCTTTGATTCGTCCTGCCAATGCTCGTGTGCTGGAAGCAAGCGCTTCATTTGTATAGCGCTCTCCCATCTGCATCAATGCTTGCGCATTGCCGCTCCACGTTCCATCCCCCTGCTGCAGGAGCACCCGCAGGGTCTTGACGATGGGCTCTGCCTCATACTCGGCCACCCGGCGCTGCGCGGCCAGCTGGGCCGCCGTGCCCTGCATGACCCAGCGGCAGCGGGCCTTATCAAAGCGGATGACCCGCTCGCACTGCTCGATGTCGCGGCCGGTGAGCAGAAAGCCTGCTTCATCGTCCATCCGGCTCTGCTTGTCCAGCACGATGGTGAAATCCGCCGCGCCCAGGATGCCGGTGGAGCCGTTGATGTTGTCGAAGCTGTCCTCGGGGTTCTTGCTCTTGCGGGTGTGGTGCACCAGCAGCACGCAGATGCCCCGGCTGTCGGCAAAGGCCTTCAGCCTGCCCATGTAGTCGTAGTCGGCATCGTAGGCATTTTCAAAGGGCTTTGCCTTGGGCTTGATCTTGGATAAGGTATCGATGCAGACCAGATGGATGTCCGGGTTGGCATCCAGATACTCCCCCAGCGTTTCCAGCAGGCCCTCGCCCAGCCGCTGGGCCTGAAACATAACGTGCATGTTGGCCGGGGCGGGCCTGCCCTCCAGCAAGCGGCGCAGGCGGGTCTGCATCCGGCTCTTGCCGTCCTCCAGGGCGAGGTAGAGCGTGCCATGCTGCCGGGTGGGGAACCCCAGAAACGGCTCCCCCTGTGCCACGGCAAGGCAGAGGTCCAGCACCATCCAGCTCTTGCCCAGCTTGGGCTTTGCCACCAGCACCCCCATGCCCATGGGCAGCAGGCCCTCCACCACATGGCGGATGGGCGGCAGCACCATCTCAGACAGCTCCCGGGCCGACCACGCCTGCACCCCGGCAGGCTTTGCGGTCTCCGGCTCCGGGGCAGCCTGCTGCGGGGCGGCCTCCGGGTCGGTCAGGCTGTTGATGTAATCGGCGTAATCCTCGCCGATGCGGGCCGCGAACGCCTCCTTTCCGATCTGCTCGTACTCGTCGGCCACGCGGTCCTGCCAGCGCCGGAGCTTGAGCTCCAGCCCGTTCCAGAGCCGCAGTTCCCGGGCCCGCTCCTGCACCAGATGATACCGCTGGTTCTGGTCCGCAGGCAGGCCCCGGAAGGTAAACCAGAAGGTCAGCCGGGAAAAGAGCTTTTCCTCGGTGTCGGCCTTGTCCAGCCACCGCAGGAAATCGTTCTCGTCCGCCGGGCTGAACTGCTTTGCCTCCCGCCAGTTCCCCACTGCTTCCTTCATTTCGTCCATTGAAACACCTCTTTCTTTTGCATTACACAGCGTTGTTTTGTTACCCAAAGTGTAACACCTTTTGGTTGTGTCGTCAACGAGTATGTTCCGGCGATTTTTCGCGCGAAAAATGCAAAAAAAGAGGGAGAAAATTTGCCTTTTTCCTTCCTGCATGATAAAATAGAAGCAGAAAGGGGCTGTGTCGATGCTGCTGCAATATTTCGTTACAGAAAACAAGACCGGAGCCTGCATCCCGGTGGAGATCACGCCTGCCACACAGTCAGACCTTCTGGTGACAAAAAGCGGCTGGCAGTCCGATTGGACCAGTGACTTTATCCGTGACTCCCAACTGGAAAAACGGGTCGCCAAAGCGGCAAGCGGTGAGATCATTGCGCTGGGGGCTTACCGGGAGGATCAAAACGGCATTTCTATTTTTATCGTGAACATGGAAGCTCACCCGCAGAGCAACCCGACGCTGACAGATCAGCGTAAATACACCGGTATCGGTCGTATGATGATCGCCTATGGCATCCAGCTATCCATTGACAGCGGCCACGGCGGTGTTGTAACCTTTGCCGCTAAGACAGATGAACTGTACGAACACTATATCCAGGATTTCCATGCGGTGCCGATCTTCCAGCCGCTGCCAGGCGGCCCCAAGCTCTTGATGCTGGCTGATGAAGGCGCGCAGGAGATCTTCAGCACCTATTTATCCTGAGAACAGGAGGGGTTATTATGGCAAATCATGAAATCGAACTGCAGGTCGCACCCATGTCGGATGAAACGATGGATTATCTTGATACCCTGTTTTCCGTCTGCAAGCGTTTCAACACCGATTATTATCATGCAACACAAAAAGAGCGTGATTTTATTGATGCTGTTGCCAGCCATGAGTACCAGCTGAAAAAGGCTCGCGAAAAGGGCCAGCAGCGTGCAAGCGTTCCGCCCTTCCTCGGCATCGTGCGAAGCGAGCGGAGCGATCACATGCCCGCCTGATGATTTGAAAACCTCTGCAAAGGGTTTCCGCCGATGCAGAGGTTTTTTCATGCCCGCTTCTGAAAGTCCCCCTTATCGTACCCTGCATCTGGTATACTCCTCTTGTCGAACAAAACAGGAGCGGCCCGGAGGCGGGCCGCAGGAACAGGAGGGAACACCATGAGTGAGTACGAGATCCGATCTGTAGGCGGCCATGTGGAGGTTTATACCCGGGGCGGGGTGTTCCTCTTCTCGGCGGACACGGTGCGGGAGGCCATGGAGGAGCTGGACGAGGCCGCATGACATATTCCCGGCAGTTCCCGGAAGCATGTCAGGAGCGCGCGGGGAAAGCTCAAATGTAAAATACCTGTAAAATATAAGAAAAGAACAGTTGACAAAAGGACAAAACGGCGCGGAAATGCAGTAAAAATGCAAAAAACATGTAAAATAACGCTTGTTGTCCGGGGGAGTTCAATGCTATAATAAAAAGGACGGCGTTCAGGGCAGGAAGCCCCGGGCGGCCGTCCTTGGTTTGTTTTAAGAGCAAAAGGAAGTTTTTAGGAGTATCGAGATGGATATCACACACATCACCTCATTGTTGGGCGGTATTGCGCTGTTCCTCTATGGTATGTCGATCATGGGTGCCGGCCTGGAAAAGCTGGCGGGCGGCAAGATGCAGGGCGTGCTGCAAAAGCTGACCTCCTCCACCATCAAGGGTGTCATTTTCGGCACCCTCATCACCGGCGTGATCCAGTCCTCCGCGGGCACAGTCGTCATCTGTGTCGGCCTTGTCAACTCTGGCATTATGACCCTGACGCAGTCGGTGGGTGTCATCATGGGTGCAAACATTGGTACCACGGTCACCGGTCAGCTCATCCGCATGGCGGATATCTCGGGTGACAGCCTTCTGCTGACCCTCATCCAGCCCAAGACGTTTGCGCCGGTGGTGGCATTTGTCGGCTGCATTTTCTATGTGTTCCTGCGCAACGCCAAAAAGAAGAACATCGGCCAGATCATGCTGGGCTTCGGTATCCTGTTCACGGGCATGAGCCTGATGGACACCGGCGTGTCCCCCCTGCGGGAGAGCGCAGCCTTTCAGGAGCTGTTCGTCACCATGACCAACCCCCTGCTGGGCGTGCTGGTGGGCATGGTCGTCACCGTCATCATCCAGTCCTCCTCGGCCTCGGTGGGTATCCTGCAGGCTTTGTCCAGCACCGGCCTTGTCACCTTTGGCAGCGCCATCCCCATCATTCTGGGTGCCCACATCGGCACCGCCTTTACCCCGCTGCTGACCATCGGCGGCTCCTCCAAGGACGGCAAGCGCGCCGCCCTGATCCACCTGTATTTCAACATCATCGGCAGCTTTGTGCTGCTGGCTGCCATTTACGCCGTGCGGTACACCATCGGCATCCCGGTGTGGGGTGACGTGATGAACAAGAGCACCATTGCAAACATCCACACCCTTTCCAGTGTGGCAGCCATGCTGCTGTTCCTGCCTTTCAGCAGTGTGCTCTCCAAGCTGGCCATGCTCACCGTGCCCAACAGCGCCGAGGAAGCACAGGAGATGAGTATGCCCGTGCTGGATGAGCGTCTGTTCAAGAGCCCGGCCGTGGCCCTGCAGCAGGCCAAGAGCGCCGTGGTCAAGATGTCCCGCCGTGCCGCCCGCAACGTCAGTCTCTCCACTCCCCTGCTGCTCAAGATGGATGAGGACGTGGTGAGCGCCATCAATGTGCGGGAGAACCTTATCGACCGGATGGAGGTGGAGATCTCCAACTACCTCATCAAGATGACCGACCAGGAGCTGGGCGACGACGAAAGCCACGCCGTGACCGAGCTGCTGAACTTTGTCACCGAGTTCGAGCGCATCGGCGACTACGCCGTGAACATTCAGGAAAAGGCTGTGGAGCTCTACGAGAAAGAGGCCTCCTTCAGCGACATTGCCAAGAACGAGCTGCAGCTGCTGGATTCCGCGCTGGAGCAGATCCTGACCCGCACCAACGATGCCTTTGAGAACGATGACATCGCGCTGGCCCGTCAGGTGGAGCCGCTGGAAGAGGTCATCGACATTCTGGTGGAGAAGCTCCGCGACGGCCACATCAAGCGCCTGAAGGATGGCATCTGCTCCATTGATACCGGCGTGGTGTTCCTGGATGTGCTGAACAATGTGGAGCGCATCTCCGACCACTGCTCCAACGTGGCGGCCCGTCTGGTGGGCACCAGCGAGGGCGACGACTACGATTCCCACACCCTCAAGAGCCTGATGCACCACAACCCCAGCAAGGAATACTCCCTCATGTACGAGGAGTGCTGCAAGGAGTACCTGACCCCGCTGGCCGCTATGGAAAAGGAAGCGTAAAGGCTGAACCACACAACACAAAAATCCCCTGCCGGATATTGGCAGGGGATTTTTTGTTGCATAAGGGGTCAGAAGAAGCTCACCTGGCTGCTCTCGGGCAGGTCTGCCAGCACACCGGCGGTGCGCAGGCTTTCCAGCACGGCACTGGTCACACCGGTGGCCTGCTGGAGCTCCTCCACGGAGATATACTCCTGCCCGTCGATGGTGGCCCGCTCCAGCGAGGCGGCGGCAGTGCCGCCCACACCTTTCAGGGCACAGAAGGGCAGGCGCACCTTGCCATCCTCCACGATATACTTGTTGCCGCGGCTCTTGCCCAGCTCGATGGGCAGGAACGCATACCCGCGGGACAGCATCTCGTTGACCAGCTGCAGGCTGACCAGCACGTCCTCGTCCTTGGCGTTCTTCTCCTCTTTCAGGCGGCGCTTCACCGCCTCCATGTGGGCGCGGGCCACAGCCGCACCGCCCACAGCGGCCTCATAGTCGATATCATCGCCGCGCACGGTGAAGTAAACGGCATAGAACTCTGTCGGGTGGTAGAGCTTGAACCACATCAGCCGGATGGCGCTCATCAGGTAGGCCACAGCGTGGGCCTTGGGGAACATATACTTGATCTTGCGGCAGGACTCGATGTACCAGTCCGGCACCTCGTGCTCCCGCATGGCTTCCTCCCAGCCGGGCTTGAAGCCGCCCTTGGCCACCTTGCCCTTACGGACCGCCTCCATGATATCAAAGGCCATCTTGGGCTCCAGCCCCTTGCGCAGCAGGTAGAGCATGATGCTGTCACGGCAGCCGATGACCTCCGCGATGGTGCAGGTGCCGCTGCGGATCAGCTCGTCGGCGTTTCCGGTCCAGACATCGGTGCCGTGGGACAGGCCCGAGATCTGGATCAGCTCTGAGAAGTTCCGGGGCCGGGCCTCCACCAGCATTCCGCGCACGAAGTTGGTGCCCATTTCCGGGATGCCGAAGGTGCCGGTCTGGCTGTCGATCTGCTCCGGGGTCACGCCCAGCTCCTCCGGGCTGGTGAGCAGGCTGTACACCCGGGGGTCGTTCATGGGGATGCTGTCCACGGGGATGCCGGTGTACTCCTCAAAATACTTGTAGAAGGTGGGCATATCGTGGCCCAGCTCGTCCAGCTTGAGCAGGGTGTCGTGGAGGTACTTGAACTCGAAATGCGTGGTGAGCAGACCGCCCGCCACATCATCCGCCGGGTGCTGGATGGGGCAGAAATCGTAGATCTCGTAGGTATCGGGCACAACCACCATGCCGCCGGGGTGCTGGCCGGTGGTGCGCTTGACACCGGTGCAGCCCAGGGTCAGGCGGTTCTCCTCGGCGTGGTTGACGGTTTTGCCGCGGGCCTCCAGATACTTTTTGACGTAGCCGTAGGCGGTCTTGTCCTGAATGCCGGACACCGTGCCCGCCTTGAACACATTGGCCTTGCCGAACAGCTCCTCGGTATAGCGGTGGACGTTGGACTGATACTCGCCCGAGAAGTTCAGGTCGATATCAGGTTCCTTGTCGCCGTAGAAGCCCAGGAAGGTCTCAAAGGGGATGTCGTGGCCGTCCACCAGCATCCGGGTGCCGCAGTGGGGGCAGTCCTTGTCAGGCAGGTCAAAGCCGTCGTCCACGCTGCCGTCGGTGATGAACTCGCTGTACTTGCACTTGGGGCAGCGATAGTGGGGCGGCAGACTGTTGACCTCCGAAATGCCGGAGAAGTGGGCCACGGCAGAGGAGCCCACCGAGCCACGGCTGCCCACCTGATAGCCGCCCGCGTTGGAGTAGGCCACCAGCTTGACGGCAATGACGTACAGAACAGCGTAGCCGTGGCCGCAGATGGAGTCCAGCTCCTTTTTCAGGCGGTCCTCCACGATCTTGGGCAGGGGGTCGCCGTAATCCCGCCTGGCGTGTTCCCAGGTGGCATCGCGCAGCTGCTGCTCCGCGCCCTCGATGCTGGGCGGGTAGGTGCCGCGCGGAATGGCCCGCACGTTGTTGTCGATGGTGGCCGCGATCTTGCGGGGGTTGGTCACCACGATCTCGTAGGCCTTTTCCTTGGGCAGGTAGCTGAACTGCTTCAGCATATCCTCAGTGGTGCGGTAGAACAGCGGGGGCTGGGTGTCCGCATCCTTGAAGCCGTTGCCCGCCTGCAGCACCGTGCGGTAGATGGCATCCTCCGGCTCGGTAAAGTGCACGTCGCCGGTGGCGATGACCGGTTTGTGCAGGTCCTCACCCAGCCGGATGATGGTGCGGTTGAAGTCCTTGATGACTTCCTCGCTCTCCACCTTGCCGTCCCGCACCATATACTCGTTGTTGCCCAGGGGCTGGATCTCCAGCACGTCGTAGTAGGAGGCGATCTTCTTCAGTTCCTCGTAGGAGCGCCCCTCCACAACGGCACGGTAGAGCTCACCCGCCTCGCAGGCGCTGGTCAGGATCAGGCCGTCGCGGTACTTGTTCAGCAGGCTGCGGGGCACACGGGGCTTCTTGAAGAAATAGTTGACGTGGGCCTCGCTTACGATCTTGTACAGGTTCTTCAGGCCCATCTGGTTCTTGACCAGAATGATGAGGTGGAAGTACTTCTTTTTCAGCACCTCCCGGTTGCCGCCCAGGCCGGTGTTGATGCCCTCCACGGTGGTGACCTCTTTCTCGGCAAGGTCACTGAGCATGACGCAGAAGATGCGGCCCAGCGCGGCGGAATCCTCGCAGGCGCGGTGGGCCTCGTAGTCGGGCAGCTCCAGATGCTTGTTGATGGTCCCCTGCTTGTAGTTGTGCAGGCCCGGGTACATGGCCTGCGCCATGGTCAGGGTGTCGATATAGGTCGGCTCAAAGGAAATGCCGCTGCGCTTGGCGGCGGCTTTCAGGAAGCGGATATCGAACGCATGGGCATTGTGGGCCACCAGGATGCGGCCATCCGCGAACCGGAGAAAGGCTTCCAGCGCTTCCTTCTCCCCGGGGGCATCGGCCACCATCTCGTTGGTGATGCCGGTCAGCTCGGTGATCTTGGGGGTGATGGGCTTGCCCGGCTTGACAAAGGTGTCGAACTCCTCCACCACTTCCCCGTTCCGCACGATCACCGCGCCGATCTCGGTCAGGTACTCCACGCCGGGGTCCAGGCCGGTGGTCTCGGTGTCGAACACGCAGAACTCGCCGTCCAGCGGCTGGTCCTTCACGCCGTAGACGCAGGGCACCATATCATCCACAAAGTAGGCCTCGCAGCCGTAGATCAGCTTGAAATCCGGGTCGCTCTTGTGGATCTCGTCGGTGGCCAGCATGGCCTCCGGGTAGCCCTGACAGACACCGTGGTCGGTGATGGCAATGGCAGGGTGGCCCATCCGGTGGGCCAGCTTGACGATGCCGCCCGGGTCGCAGAAGGCATCCATGCTGGACAGCTTGGTATGCAGGTGAAGCTCCACCCGCTTTTCCGGGGCGTTGTCCTCCCGCTTTTTCCGCTCCACGAACAGGACATCGTAGGGGTAAACGATGTAGTCATGCTCGTACTTGTCGTAGGTGCAGTCGCCGCGCACCAGCAGGGTGGTGCCCTTGGCGATGTTCTCCCACTTGGAGCAGTCCTCCCCTTCCTGCGCGCGGATCTTCAGGTTGATGGAGCCGGTGTAATCGGTGATGGACACCGTGTAGATCTTGCGGTAGTTGCCCTTGACCTCGGTAAAGAACACGTCGCCCCAGATCACGCACTTGCCGCCCTCGCCGCCCAGGTCCTTGAGGGGGGTGAGGTTCTTGGGGGTGAACATCTTGCCGTGGAAAATGGTCACGGGCTTGTCGGTCAGGTCAAGGCCCTCCACCTTGATGGAGGGGGCGGTGTTCTTTTTCTCGAACTTGACCACCGGCGGGGCGATCTTGCGCTCCAGCTTTTCCTCCATCTGGCGCTGTTCGGCCTCGCCCACCGCGCTTGTCAGGGTGACTTTGGGCCTGACACCGGTGTGAGCGGCAACGCGGTCCGCCAGCAGGCGCTCAAACTCCATCTCCTGCAAAAACTTGGTGCCGTGGCAGACCCCCACCGTGATGTTCTGGCCGGTGATGGTGATCCGGCACCGGTCCAGAAAGCCATTGATGGGGATGCCGTCCCGCTTCATCTCCTCCATCAGCTCCCGCAGGGCGGCTTCGTCCAGCGTGGCATAGCCAAAGAGGTTGTCGATCTTCAGTTCAAAGCCCTCATAATCCGGCTGCAGGGAGGCCAGCAGCCGGGCGCACAGCCCCTTGTCCAGCGGGGCGGCACTGCGCAGGGTAAAAACGACCTGCCGCTCCTGCCGCAGCATCCGGGCATGCTCCACGATCACGCGCCCGAAACTGGCCGCGAAATCCGGGTCCGCCATGAACTGCGGCCATAGCTGAGATACAAGTGGTGTCACGATGGGTTACTCCTTTTGATGTTATTTCTGAACCTCTCAGGCGCTTCGCGTCTGCGCCCTCTCCGTCATCCCTGCGGGATGCCACCTCTCCCAAAGGGAGAGGCAATTGCAGCATGACCTTTAGGGGGTGCTGGCGGGGTTAAACCTCTCAGCCGTCGCTGACGCTCGGCAGCTCCCCTAGTAGGGGAGCCCTTGGCAGGCCGTCGCGTTTTCGTGGTCTGGCGCTTCGCTCCTGTTTGCCCTGCTGGCGCAAAGCCTTATCCCTGCGGCAGGAGTGCGTTTTGGAGCCGATAGGCGATCATTGCGAAAAATGAACCCTATGCCAAGGCCTCCCCTACTAGGGGAGGTGGCATCGAGCGTTAGCGAAGATGACGGAGAGGTTTAGCCTTCAGCACCCTCCCCCCTTGCAGATGCGTTGGCTCCCCCTTTGGGGGAGCTGTCGAGCGCAGCGAGACTGAGAGGGCGTTCTTAAATCTTATAGATCTCCTCCATGAACTGGTCGAGGATATTATCCCCGGTCAGCTTCTTGATGGGCTGGCCGTGGATGAAGAGGACAGCCTCGCCCTTGCCGCCTGCAATGCCGATATCGGCTTCGCGGGCCTCGCCGGGGCCATTGACCACGCAGCCCATGACGGCCACCTTGATGGATTTCTTATAGCCCTGCAGGCGCTTTTCCACCTCGTTGGCGATCTCGGTGCAGGGGTACTGGGTGCGGCCGCAGGTGGGGCAGGTGATGACCTCGGGGCCAGCCACGGGGAAGCCCACGGCGCGCAGGATGTTGTAGCCTGCTTCCACTTCCTTCTCAGGCTCGGCGGCCAGCGAGACGCGGATGGTATCGCCGATGCCCTCCAGCAGCATCCCGCCGATGCCCATGCCGCTCTTGAGCAGACCCATCTGGTAAGTACCGGCCTCGGTCACGCCCACATGCAGGGGGTAATCGGTCACAGCGCTCAGCTGGCGGTAGGCCTCCATCATGCGGGGCACGTTGGAGTTCTTGATGGAGATGACGATGTTGTTGAAATCGAACTTCTCCAGCAAGCGGACATGGTACAGGGCGCTTTCCACCATGGCCTCGGGCACGGGCGCGCCGTACTTTGCCAGGATGTGCTTTTCCAGGCTGCCGCCGTTCACGCCGATGCGGATGGGGATGTTCTTCTGCTGGCAGGCCTGCACCACGGCCTTGACCCGGTCGTCGTCGCCGATGTTGCCGGGGTTGATGCGGATCTTGTCCACACCAACGTCGGCGCAGGCCAGCGCTGCCTTGTAGTCAAAGTGGATATCCGCCACGATGGGGATGTTCACCGCGTTCTTCACGGCCTCGATGCACTTGGCATCCGCCGCGCTGGGGCAGGTCACACGCAGGATCTGGCAGCCCGCCGCCTCACAGCGCTTTGCCTGGGCAACATTGCCCTCAATGTCCTCCACGGGGACATTCAGCATGGTCTGCACCGCAATGGGGTTGTTGCCGCCAATGGTCACATTGCCGATCTTCACTTCTCGTTTCAGCTGCCGCATGGTCGTTTTCCTTTCCGTATCACATTGCCCCGGTAATGAGCCGGAGGATATCGTTGTAAGTTGCAAAAATCATCAGCCCGAACAGCAGCGCAAAGGCTGCCACGGTCAGGCCGCTCTGGATCTTTTCGGGCACGACATGGCCGGTCACGCCCTCAATGAGCAGGAACACCACTTTGCCGCCGTCCAGCGCCGGGAAGGGCAGCAGGTTGAAGATGCCCACATTCACGGTGATGAGCGCCAGCATCTCCAGCAGGTCCTGCCAGCCGTAGCTGGCGGCCTGCCCGATGGCCGTTACGATGCCCACCGGGCCGGAGAGGTCGTTGATGCTCTCCCGCCCCCGCAGCAGGTCGGAGAGGGAGGCAAAGATGATGCGCCCGTAGTAGAGCACACTGTTGCCCGCCTCTTTCAGCACGTTCAGCGGTGTTTTTTTGATGCCGTAGACCGTAAAGCCCAGACTCATGTGGGTCTCGCCCTTGTCATCCTGCCAGGTGTCGAACTGCACACCGGGCAGCTCCACCTTTTTGCCGTCCCGCAGAACGGTGAAATCGGCGGTGTAGTCCTCAGTGCGCATCAGCTCATAGAGGATATCGTTTGCCACAAAGCAGCGGCGGCCGTTCACCGCAAGGATCTTATCCCCTGCCTGCAGGCCGGTCTGGCCGCAGAGGGCGTTTTCCTCCACCTGATAGAGGACCTTGCTGGTAATGGGCTCGTTCTGGGCCGTGATGAGGATGGCCATGACCACAAAGCCCAGCACAAAGTTCATCCCGGCACCCGCCAGCATGATGAGGGCCCGCTGCCAGACAGGGGCCTCATTCAGAGGAATACCAGCAGGCTTTTCCTCCTCGGGGGAAGTCTCCGCTATGCCAAGGGCTCCCCTATCAGGGGAGCTGCCGCCATCGGCGGCTGAGGGGTTTGACCGTTCCTCCGCCTGCTTGCTCTCGGGGCTTTCCTCCCCTTCCAGCGCCACAAAGCCGCCCACGGGCAGGGCGCGGATGCTGTACTGGGTGCCCTTGCGCACCCGCCTGCACAGCACCGGCCCCATGCCGATAGAGAACTCGTTGACCTGCACACCGCAGAGCTTTGCCACAATGAAGTGGCCGAACTCATGGATGGCGATCACGGCGCTGAACACGAACACCGCAGCAATAAAGGTGACAATAAAAGACATCAGTTCTCCTTACAGGTGCGCTCTCACAAAGGCGCGGGCCATCTTGTCGCACTCATACACATCGGCCAGGGTGTAATCGCCGCCAAAGCTGTCGCTGTCCACAACAGCCTCCACCAGTCGGCCGATATCGAGGAAGCCGATCTTATCCTCGAGGAAGAGCTTGACTGCCTCCTCATTGGCACCGTTGGCGGCGCAGGGGCCCAGACCGCCCTTCTTGATGGCCTTCTTGCAGGCAGCCAGGCAACGGAAGGTCTCCTCGTCGGCCACATCGAAGGTCAGCAGCTTCAGGGTGGTAAAGTCCAGCTCGGGCACCACACCGGGCACACGGGCCGGGTAGGTCAGGGCGTACTGGATGGGGATGCGCATATCGGGCACGCCCAGCTGGGCGATGATGGAGTTATCGCTGTACTGCACGGCAGAGTGGACAATGCTCTGGCGCTGCACCACGATCTGGATCTTCTCGGGGGGCAGGCCGAACAGCCAGACCGCCTCGATCAGCTCCAGGCCCTTGTTCATCAGGGTGGCGGAGTCGATGGTGATCTTGGCACCCATGTTCCAGTTGGGATGCTTGAGGGCATCGGCCTTGGTCTTGCCCCGCAGCTCCTCGGTCTTCATGCCGAAGAAGGGGCCGCCGGAGGCCGTGAGCAGGATCTTGGTCAGGCTCTTGGCGCTCTCCTTGTCCTGCAGGCACTGGAAGATGGCGGAGTGCTCGCTGTCCACAGGCAGCAGCTTCACGCCGTGCTTTGCCACGGCCTGGGTCACCAGGTGGCCGCCCGTAACAAGGCTCTCCTTGTTGGCAAGGGCCAGATCATGGCCGCTCTCAATGGCGGTCAGGCTGGCACCCAGACCGGCGATGCCCACCACACTGTTCAGCACCACATCGGGGCCGTCCATGGCGGCCAGCTCCTTCAGGCCCTCGGGGCCGGTCAGCAGCCGGGGGGCGTTGGCACGGCCCGCCAGCGCTGCGTCCAGCCGGGCGGCGGCATCGGGGTCAGTCATGCAGACATACCGGGGGTGGAACTCCTCGATCTGCTCCAGGATCTTCTCCACATGGCTGTGGGCGGAAAGGCCGAACACCTCATACCCCTGGGCACGGATGACATCCAGGCTCTGGGTGCCGATGGAACCGGTAGAACCCAGCAGCGTGATTTTTTTAGACATAAGCTACCTCCTGCATTCAGTGATAGAAAACAGCGATGACCACCATGGTGACGAACGGCGCAATGAACATGACGCTGTCGAAGCGGTCCAGAATGCCGCCGTGGCCCGGGAAGATGGTGCCATAATCCTTGATGCCGCACTGGCGCTTGACCACGCTGGCGAACAGGTCGCCGTAGATGCCCAGCACAGCGGCCACGCAGGCCAGCAGGGCAATGATCACGTACATCGAAACGCCGATGTTGGTGCGGGTGAACGCCTCCATCCGGTTGGCCGCAATGGAGTAGATGACAGTGGCGATCACGCCGAACACCATGGTGCCCAGCACGCCGCCAATGGCTCCCTCCACGGTCTTTTTGGGGCTGACCACGGGGCAGAGTTTGTGCTTGCCAAAGGCTCTGCCTGCAAAGTAGGCGCAGGTATCGCCGCCCCAGGCAAAGCAGAGGATGAGCAGAATAAAGAACATCGCGTCATAGCCGTAGGTCTCCACCGGCAGCAGCTCCTTCAAACGGATAAAGGAGTAGAAGCAGAAGATCACGATGCCGGAAAACATCACCAGACCGCTGGCTTTTGCAAAATCCACCTGTGCGTTGCGCACCACCAGATAGATGCCGAAGAACAGCACCATCAAAAAGGAGGCCGGCATGACCAGCCGCCGCCACACCTGATAGCTGGACAGCATGATCAGCAGGGTGTAGGGCACGAACACGGCGTACATGGGCCATTCCTTTCTGCCAAAGCCCAGGGCCTTGAAGACCTCGTGGATGGCGATCAGGGTAATGGCGGCAATGACAAAATTGAACACCAGCGTGTCAAAGGTGAACAGCACCCCGATCAGGACGAGGATGCCCACAATTGCGGTTATGATACGAGTTTTCATTCAAATTTCTCCTTTTGGGAATTGCAAGGGTCAGATGCCGCCAAACCGGCGGGAGCGCTTGTTGAACTCCGTGATGGCGGCATCCAGGTCATCACGGGTGAAATCAGGCCAGAGCACATCCATCTCCACCAGTTCGGCGTAAGCAGCCTGCCAGAGCATGAAGTTGGAAAGGCGCTTCTCGCCCGAGGGACGCAGGATGAAATCCGGGTCCTTCTGGCCGGCGGTATACATGTGGTCGCTCATCATCTCTTCGGTGATGTCCTCGGGCTTGAGGGTGCCCTCTGCCACCTGCTGGGCCAGCTGCCGGGCGGCCCGCACGATCTCGGGGCGGCCGCCGTAGTTCACGGCAATGTTCAGGGTCATGCCGGTCTTGGCGGCGGAGTCCTCCTCCAGCTCGTTCATCAGCTTCTGGAGCTTTGCATCCAGCGCGGCCCGGTCGCCCAGGAACTTGATGCGGATGTTGCGGTCCTTATAGTTGAAGCCCTTGAGCAGATACTCGCCGAACAGCTTCATAATGGCGGAGACCTCTTCCAGCGGGCGCTTCCAGTTCTCGGTGGAGAAGGCGTAGAAGGTCACGGACGAAACGCCCAGCTCCTCGCAGTAGTTGGCGATATCCTGAAACACGGCGGCACCCTTTTTGTGGCCCGCGGTGCGGGGCAGGCCCCGCTGCTTGGCCCAGCGGCCATTGCCGTCCATGATGATGCCGATGGAAAGGCCCTCGGCAAATTCTTTGGGATGGTTCATAATCATTCTCCTGCGTTTGCGGGGCGGGGGTTCCCTGCCCCGGTTTCGGCAAAAAGTGCCGCGCACTCGTTCCAGCGCACGGCACCTCACACGTTTCGTTTCGCCGCGGCGATCAGACGGACATGATCTCCTTCTGCTTTTCCTCAACGGCTGCGTCGATGTTCTTGATATACTTGTCGGTCAGCTTCTGGACCTCTTCTTCCATGGTCTTCTGGGTGTCCTCGGTCAGCTCACCGGCCTTCTTCATGGCCTTGGCCTTGTCCATAGCGTCGCGGCGGACATTGCGCACGGCCACCTTGGCCTCCTCGCCCAGCTTGGCAACTTCCTTTGCCAGCTGCTTGCGGCGCTCCTCGGTAGGGGCCGGGAAGTTCAGGCGGATGGTGGAGCCGTCATCAATGGGGGTGATGCCCACGTCGCTGGCCATGATGGCCTTGGTGATGGCGCGCAGCAGGGTGCGGTCCCAGGGGGTGATGGTCAGAGTGCGGGCCTCGCTCACGGCCACAGAGGCCACCTGCTGGATGGGAGTGGGGGCACCGTAGTAGTCCACGCTCACCTTGTCCAGAACGGCGGGGTTGGCGCGGCCTGCACGCACAGCGGCCAGCTCGCGGTCCAGATGCTCCACGGAGCTCTTCATCTTTTCTTCAAATGCCTTGGTGTTGCTGCTCATTGTCCTTTTCTCCTGTTATATATTGTTCTGCACAGGCGCTGTGATTGCTGCCTGTTCCATTCTATGGTACGGGGATGCGGGCTATGCTCAGCCCTCGTAGACCAGGGTGCCCACGTTCTCGCCCTGCACGGCCTTTGCAATGTTGTCCGGGTCGGCCAGGTCAAAGACCAGGATGGGGAGCTTGTTGTCGCGGCAGAGGGTGGCGGCAGTGCCGTCCATCACAGCCAGGCGATCCTCCAGCACCTTGGTAAAGGTCAGGGTGTCGTACTTTTTGGCATCGGGGTACTTGTGGGGGTCCTTGTCGTACACGCCGTCCACCATGGTGGCCTTGAACATGATGTCCGCACTCACCTCAACAGCACGCAGGGCCGTGGTGGTATCGGTGGAGAAGAAGGGGTTGCCGGTGCCGCCGCCGAAGATGGCGATCTTGCCATCTGCCATGGCCTTCAGGGCATCCTTGCGGGTAAAGGCGGGGGCCACCTGCGGCATGGTGATGGAGGTGAACACCTCGGTCTCCACCCCCAGCTGCTCCAGCTTGTCGGAAACGGCCAGCGCGTTCATCACGGTCGCCAGCATTCCGATCTTGTCGGCCAGGGTGCGCTCCATTTTGCCGCTGGAACGGCCGCGCCAGAAGTTGCCGCCGCCCACCACGATGCCGATCTGCACGCCCAGGTCGTGGGCCTTTTTCACGCCGCCGCAGATCGCGTCCATGGTCGGCTCGTCAAAGCCGGTGCCCTTTTCGCCGCCCAGGGCCTCGCCGCTGATCTTCAGAAGGATCCGCTGATATTTCAATGCCATATCAATACACCACCTAAATCATTTCTCTCATCAGGCCGGAGTTTCCCCTGCCCCTGATTTATTCACCTTATTTTACTATAAAATCGCTTCAAAGTAAACAGGTAAAGTGTGAATGACCTCTCCCCATCAAAAAAGCAGACAGCCCACAGGCCATCTGCTTGGAGGTTCACTTTGCCGGAACAAATTCGATCTTGACTCGCATCCCCATTCCGGCAGCCAGCCGCTGCAGGGTGCGAAGCGAAGGATTTCCGTTGCCGCGCTCCAGCTTGCTGATGTCTGTCTGGGCAATGCCGGTGCGCTCAGAAAGCTGCTGCTGGGTCAGTCCGCTTTCCTTCCGGGCGGCAAGGATCGCCTCGATCACAGCAAATTCGGGGTCAAGGGCATCCCACTCTGCCTTGAACTCAGGGTCTTTCATCTGTTCGTTGAGAAAATCATTGAAGTTGGTCATTTGGAGCTCTCCCTTCGGCTGAGATAATCGGCACGGTACTGCTTTGCAAGCGCGATCTCGGAAGCAGGTGTCTTCTGCGTCTTTTTGACAAAGCCGTTCGTAAGGATGATCCTTCTGCCGATCACAAAAAAGTACAGCACACGGGTAATGTCGGAGCCGAACTTGGTGCGGATCTCAAAAATGCCATCCTCCAGATGCTTGGAGTACGGCTCCCGCAGTGAAGGCCCTTCCTCCCGGAGAAGCCCCACCGTGCGCACGACCTTGGCCCGCATTTTCGCATCCAGAGCCAGAATAAACTCTTTCGCCGGTTCGGAGCCATCGGCTTTGTCATAAAATTCGATCTCGTATTCCTGCACGCCGCCGCCTCCATTAAATAGTAGTTTTATCCTATATTCAGTATAGCGGATCAGGCTGCCATTGTCAAGTGGGTCACAAAGTGGGTTACAGGCAAACAAAAAGCGCCGATTCTGAACGAATCAGCGCCTTTTCTGCATGGAGCGGGCAATGGGAATCGAACCCACCTCCTCAGCTTGGAAGGCTGATATACTAGCCGATGTACGATGCCCGCGAATGCAGGATGAATTATACCACGTTTTGGCTCAAATGTCCAGTGCTAATTTTTAAGAACCGGACTTCATGCCCAGGTAGACGGTGCCCACGCCCGCAGCGATGTTCAGCAGGCCCATGCCGATGCCTGCCACGCTGGAGAAGTAGGTCAGGGTGGAATCAATGATGAGGTTGCCGTTGATGGTGCCTTCCGGCTCAGGGTACTTCTCGGGGTCTTTCTTCTGCAGCTGGACCGCCACACCGGCAATGTTGGAGACATTCAGGTAGGCCAGCATACTGGTGGCCAGGCCCATAACGGTGGAGCCCAGTGCCATCCAGTTGATGGACAGGCCGCCGCTGGTGTACTCCATTTCCTCTTCCGCCAGAGGAGCGTAATTCTTGGGATAGTTGATCATGGTTTTGTACCTCCAAATGTGTTTCAAGAGGGGTCATCGTGGTTTCATTATAGGTTCTGCGGCTCCGGCTGTCAAGGGTCGAAACTTCAGCAGACAAAAGCAGCGCCCTCCCTTCTTCAGGGAGAGCGCCGCGTTCCGGTTTTCTCTTATTTTTTCTCAGAGCCGTTCTGCTGCTCCTGTTCCTGCTCCCTGCGCAGCTTTTTGATCCGCTTCTTCTCGCTTTCCACATGGGGCCAGGGCCAGGAGAAGCCCTCGTTCTCGCGGCACCATTTGACCAGCGGATAGAACGAGAACGCCAGCCCGAACAGATACAGCAGGACGTAGAGCGCGCCGGAAAGGCTCACCAGTGCGTCCAGCGCGCCGATGAGCGCCATGATCAGGCCCGCCTTCAGGAAGAACAGGCCGTTCTGGCGGCAGTATTCCGGGAAATTCTCCGCCTTGACCGCCTGACGGCCCTGGTCTCCCCACACGCGGGGATTCTTCATCACCGAGTAGCCGTAAAAGACCATCATCAGGCCGCAGGTAAGCTGGAATCCAAAAAACATTTCACACCTCGCAGGTTTTCAGGGGGCCTCAGTCGTCGTATCCCTCGAACAGGGGCTTCATGGCGGGCAGGAAGTCCAGCGTTGCAAAGTAGTCGCGGGGGGTCTCAGCGCGGCGGATGAGGCGGTGAGAGCCGTCCTCGCAGAGCAGGACCTCGGCGCTGCGGAGCTTGCCGTTGTAGTTGTAGCCCATGGCGGAGCCGTGGGCACCGGTGTCGTGGATGTAGATCAGGTCGCCGATGTCGATCTTGGGCAGCATCCGGTCAATGGCGAACTTGTCGTTGTTCTCGCACAGGCCGCCGACCACATCGTATTTGTGGTCGCAGGGGGCGTTCTCCTTGCCCAGCACGGTGATGTGGTGGTAAGCGCCGTACATGGCGGGGCGCATCAGGTTGGCAGCGCAGGCATCCAGACCGATGTACTCCTTGTAGATGTGCTTTTCGTGGATGGCAGTTGCCACCAGCGCACCGTAGGGGCCGGTGGTAAAGCGGCCCATCTCGGTGAAGATGGCCACATCGCCCATCCCTGCGGGCACAAGGATCTCCTCAAACTTCCGGCGCACGCCCTCGCCAATGGCCATGATGTCGTTCTCGGTCTGGTCGGGGCGGTAGGGGATGCCCACGCCGCCGGACAGGTTGATGTAGCCGATGTGGGCACCGGTGGCCTTCTGCACACGGACTGCCAGCTGGAACAGGATGCCTGCCAGCTCAGGGTAATAGGCATCGGAGATGGTGTTGGAGGCCAGGAAGGCATGGATGCCAAAGTTCTTTGCACCCTTTGCCATCAGCTTCTTGTAGCTGTCGATCATCTGCTCCTCGGTCATGCCGTACTTGGCATCGCCGGGCTTGTCCATGACCTGGAAGCCCTCCTCGCTCTCGCCCAGCTGGAAGGTCCCGCCCGGGTTGTAGCGGCAGAAGATGTTCTCGGGGATCCCGGCCACACGGTCCAGGAAGTCCACCATGGTGGCATCGTCCAGGTTGATGTATGCGCCCAGCTCGTAGGCCTTCTTCATGTCCTCCACGGGGGTCTGGTTGGAGGAGAACATGATATCGCTGCCGGTAAAGCCGCAGGCCTCGCTCAGCATCAGCTCGGTCAGGGAGGAGCAGTCCACGCCGCAGCCCTCTTCCTTCAGGATCTGCAGGATGATGGGGTTGGGCAGCGCCTTGACGGCAAAATACTCCCGGAAGCCCTTGTTCCAGCTGAAGGCCTTGTTGATGCGGCGGGCGTTCTCACGGATGCCCTTTTCGTCGTAGACGTGGAACGGGGTGGGCACGTCCTGGATGATCTCCTGGGCCTGCTCTTCGGTCAGAAACGGTCTCTTTTCCATAATATACTTCCCTCTCGTTTTTATAGCGCATACGGCTTTGGAGCCGCAGTTGCGAACGTAGTTTACTCCCTCAGTCTGCTTCGCAGACAGCTCCCTCGGAGAGGGAGCCTGACCGCACGGCAAAGCCTCCCTCCCTGAGGGAGGTGGCATCGCGCCAGCGATGACGGAAGGAGTTTACACCTTTAGATTTTTCCGGGTGGGGGTAAAGGTGGGGATCATCTTTTCCAGCTGATCCACCACGCCCTCGTCGTTGTGCTGGGCGGCAGCGGCAAGATCCTGCAGCTGCTGGTAGAACACGGCCAGGTCGATGTCCCGGGGCGATGCCACAAAGATCTTGTTGTGCTCGGTGCGGCGCATCTTGCCCTGCTCCTCGTCCATCATCAGCTCCTCGTAGAGCTTCTCGCCCGGGCGCAGGCCCACGATCTTGATCTCCATATTCACGCCCGGCTCGTAGCCGTAAAAGCGGATGAGCTGCTTGGCCAGATCCATGATCTTGACCGGCTCGCCCATGTCCAGCACATAGATGCTGCCGCCCTCGGCCAGCGCGCCCGCCTGCAGCACCAGCTGGGCCGCCTCGGGAATGGTCATAAAGTAGCGCTCGATGTTGGGGTCGGTGAGGGTGACGGGGCCGCCCTTCTTGATCTGAGCCTCGAACAGCGGGATCACGCTGCCGTGGCTGCCCAGAACGTTGCCAAAGCGGACCGCCACGCACTTCATGTCGGTGTTGCCCGCAAAGGTCTGGATGAGCATCTCACAGATCCGCTTGGTGCAGCCCATCACGCTGGTGGGATTGACCGCCTTGTCGGTGGAAAGCTGGACGAACCGCTCCACGTCGTGCTCGCTGGCGCTGGTGAGCAGGTTCTTGGTGCCCAGCACATTGTTCTTCACGGCTTCGGCGGGGCTGATCTCCATCAGCGGCACATGCTTGTGGGCCGCTGCATGGAACACCACGGTGGGGTGGTAGGTCTCAAATACCTCGTCCAGCCGCTTTTTATCCCGGATGGAGCCGATCAGCACGGTCACAGGGATGTCGCGGCCGTACTTCTGCTGCAGCTCCATCAGCAGCTCGTAGGCGCAGTTTTCGTAGATATCAAAGATCAGCAGCTTACCGGGCCGGAAGCGCATCACCTGGCGGCAGAGCTCACTGCCAATGGAGCCGCCGCCGCCCGTCACCAGCACGGTCTTGCCGGTGAGGTAGCCGGAGATCTTCTCGTTGTCCAGCGTGACCTCATCACGGGAGAGGAAATCGGCGGTGTTCAGCTCACGGAACGCGCCCTGCTGGGGGCCGTTGCTGCCCACCAGCTGGGGGTCGCTCAGGATCTGCACCGGGCAGTGGGTGGAAACGCAGAGATCGATGACATGGTTCAGCCTGCTGCCCCGCAGGGTGGGGATGGCAATGATGATGTTGTGGATGTTGTACTGGGTGCAGAGCTGGGGGATCTGCTCCAGCGTACCCTTGACCGGCACGCCGTGGATGGTCTGCCCCTGCTTGACCAGGTCATCGTCCACCGCCACAACGGGGTGGCCGTAGCTGCTGTTGGATTTGCAGACATTGATAGCCCAGGCACCGGCCTCGCCCGCGCCCACGATCATCACGGGGCGGTTGGGGTCCTTGTTGGGCACGCCCCGCAGACGCTCGCCGATGGGATGGTTCAGGAAGAGCCGCCATGCCAGACGGCTGCCCCCCACCAGCAGGAAGATGAGGACAGCGGCCATGGCGTTGGCGGAATCGAACAGCACGCCGTGGACGCAGAAATGGTTCACGAAATAGACCACCCCCGTGGGCACGGCGATCATGCCGCCCAGACGGATGAGGTCACGCTCCCCGGCATACTTCCAGAGCACATGGTACAGCCCGCCCGCCAGAAAGCTGAGCAGGTAGAGCGCCACGATCCAGGGCAGATTCTGGTAGAGCAGGGCACGGTTGTGGGGCCACCAGCTGGCCTCCACCGCGCCGTCGGCCCGGAGCAGCAGGGCAAAGTAAAAGCTGAATATCACGATGGCCGCATCCAGCAGCACCAGGATCATCCGGCGCAGCAGCACCTGCGGCACAAGCTTCTTTGTTTTCTTCACAAAAATCCTCTTTTACATCGGGGCGGGATCTGTCCGCACCCGTTTTTCCCGGCGTTGCCGGCCACAGGGGCCAAAGCCCCATGCGCCTGTTCCGCCATAATATCCATTGTATTATACTCAATTCTCCCCCCTGTGTCCAGAACAATTCCGATTCTCCGGGCTTTTCTGCCGCTCCCTGCGGGATTTTTCTGTCCGCAGGATGGCCCGCACCTCTTCGCCCAGCCCCAGCGGCCACTGCACGGCAAGGCAGACTGCCGCCATGCCAAAGCCGCCCGCGCAGAGCGCCGCCAGCCGGGTGGGCGTGCTCCCGCTGCCCAGCCACCCCGCCAGCAAAGCGCGCAGGCCCTCGCCCGCCCCCGCTGAGACCAGTGCCGCCAGCGCCGGAGCCCCCAGCCACCGCCAGAGCCTGGGCTGCAGCCCGCTGACGTGCAGCAGACGGGCCGTATTCATCTGACAGGTATAGGCACTGGACAGCAGGATCACCCACAAAAAGCCCTTCATCCCCCATCTGGGCAGGAGGAGCAGCACCCCCGCAATGCGGAGCACCGCGTCCCACAGGCTGTACCGGAACACGGCCTTCTGCTCCCCCATCCCCTTCATGGCACCGTCCACCATGCTCTCCAGATACATCAGCGGCATGGCCGGGCCCAGCACCCGCAGATAGAACCCGGCCTCCCGGCTGTGGTAGAGCAGCAGGGCCAGCGGCTCGCCCCACACCCAGAACAGCGCCCCCGCCAGCGCCGAGAAGCAGCCCGTCAGCCGGAGCATCCGGTCCAGCAGGCAGTCCAGCCGGGCGCGTTCGCCCCGGATGTGGGCCTGGGTGATCTCAGGCATCAGCAGCACCGAAAGACTCCCCAGCAGCCCAAAGGGAAAGGTGAGCAGAGGCAGGGCCATCCCCTTCAGGCTGCCGTACTGGGCCACCGCGGCGCTGCGGCCCCCGGCATCCAGCAGGCAGACCGTCAGGCAAGCGGGCACCAGCATGTTCTCCGCCGTGTGCAGGGCGCTGGCAAGGCACCGCCCGCCCTCCACCGGCCACAGGATCTCCCAGAGCCGCCGGGCAGGGTCGGCAGGCCGTCGGGCCTTTTCTGCGCCGAACGCACGCACCGCCTCCCCACGGTAAAACAGCAGCAGGATGCAGGCCGACACCGCTTCGCTCACCGCCGTGGCGGCCAGCACCGCCGTGCAGCGGGCGCTCACGTCCTGCGCGCTCCCCCATTCCAGCGCGTACCAGATGATCCCGATGCGCACACTCTGCTCCACCAGCTGGCTCAGCACGTTGGGCTCCACCCGCCGCCGGGCGATAAAGAACCCCCGCAGCACAGCCGAGAGGGCCATCCAGGGCATCCCGAAGGCCGACACCCGCAGCGCGCCTGCCGCCCGCACATCTCCCAGCCACCACCGGGCAGCGGCCCCGGCCAGCCCATACTGCGCCGCCATAGCCGCCGCACCCAGCAGCAGCCCCGTGCCCGCCAGCCGCACCAGCATCCCCCGCGCCTGTGCCCGGCTCCGGGCCAGCTCCTCGGCCATCAGCCGGGTGGCCGCCACCGATACCCCCGCCGTTGCCAGCGTGACAAAGAGTGCGTAGACCGCCAGCACCAGCTGGTACAGCCCCATCCCCTCGCCGCCCAGAGCATTGGCCAGATAGATGCGCAGGCCCATCCCGGCCAGCCGCAGCAGGACATCCGCCCCGGTCAGGAGGGCGGCGTTTTTCAGGTAGCTCTGCCCCATGATCCTCCTCCTTCCCCCGCACAGGCGTTCGGTTCAGTGTATGCGGTCTTTCCCGGGCAATATGCGCTCTTATGAAGATGAGCGCCTCTGTGGGTTGTTTCCCACCCGGTTTTATGGTATGATATGGAGTGGTCAAGACGATCTGTCTAATTAAGATAAAGGAGAAAAGGTTAGAGTATGAGCGAAGAATGTACCCATGACTGTTCCACCTGCGGGGCAGCATGTTCTTCCCGCACCGCCGCACCTGAGCACGATGCCCCCAACCCCAACAGCAGCGTGAAAAAGGTCATCGGCGTTGTTTCGGGCAAAGGCGGTGTCGGCAAGAGCATGACCAGTGCCCTGCTGGCCTGCGCCATGGCCCGCCGTGGCTACCACTGCGGCATCCTGGATGCCGACATCACCGGCCCGTCCATTCCCAAGCTGTTCGGCATCCATGGCCGTGCCATGGCCGATGAAAAGGGCTGCTGGCCCATCCAGAGCCGGATGGGCATTGATGTGATGAGCATCAACCTGCTGGTCGAGAACGAGGAGGACCCCGTTGTGTGGCGCGGCCCCGTGATCGCCGGTGCGGTCAAGCAGTTCTGGACCGATGTGGTCTGGAAGGACGTAGACTTCCTGTTTGTGGACATGCCTCCGGGAACCGGTGACGTGCCCCTGACCGTGTTCCAGAGCCTGCCCGTGGACGGCATCGTGGTCGTTGCCAGCCCCCAGGAGCTGGTCAGCATGATCGTGGCCAAGGCCGTGAACATGGCTGAGATGATGAAGGTGCCCATGCTGGGCATCGTGGAGAACATGAGCTATATCGTCTGCCCCGACTGCGGCAAGAAGATCAGCGTGTTCGGCGAGAGCCATGTGGATGAGGTGGCCGCAAAGCACGGCCTGCCCGTGCTGGCCAAGTGCCCCATCGATCCCCAGCTGGCTGCCTGCTCCGATGCCGGCATGATCGAGGCCTACCCCGGCCAGTACCTTGAGGGTGCCGCCGATGCCTGCGAGAAGCTGCTGAAGAAGTAAATCATGCGCCTGTCCCCCGCCAGCGCCAGCCGCCTGCGGGGGATTTTTTGAATATCCCTGCAGAAAGGAGAACGCAAATGCCGAACGAACTCAGGATCGGCCGGGTGTACCGGCACTTCAAGGGCGACTTTTATCTGGTAGAGGCCGTTGCCAACGATTCCGAAACGGGGGAGCCCTTTGTGGTCTACCGTAAGCTCTACGGGGACGGCGGGCTCTGGCTGCGGCCCCTTGCCATGTTCCTCAGCCCCGTGGATAAGGCAAAATACCCCGATGCCGCGCAGGAATACCGCTTTGAGCTGCAGGAGATCCCCAGCGCTGCCGGGCACTGACGCTGTGAAGCGGATTCATTTTTATTTTGGCTTCACTGAAACATTTTCCGATTTCCTCTATTGTAAATCGCTGCACAAAGCTTTATAATGATAAAGCGCTCTGTGATAGTGGGCAGAGCGAGTGTAAATCATGGGAAAAGGAGTATTCTATTATGCTGACGAATGAATACCTGAAGCGCGTTTACGACGGCCTTGCACAGCGCAATGCCAATGAGCCTGAGTTCCTGCAGGCTGTCCGCGAGGTGCTGGAGAGCATCCAGCCCGTGGTGGAGAAGCATCCCGAGTACGAGAAGGCCGGCCTGATCGAGCGTCTGGTCGAGCCCGAGCGCATCATCACCTTCCGTGTGCCCTGGGTCGATGATCAGGGCAAGGTCCAGGTGAACCGCGGCTACCGCGTCCAGTTCAACAGCGCCATCGGCCCCTACAAGGGCGGTCTGCGCTTCCATCCCTCTGTCAACCAGGGCATCCTGAAGTTCCTGGGCTTTGAGCAGACCTTCAAGAACAGCCTGACCACCCTGCCCATGGGCGGCGGCAAGGGCGGCTCTGACTTTGACCCCCATGGCAAGAGCGACATGGAAGTCATGCGTTTCTGCCAGAGCTTTATGACCGAGCTGTACCGCCACATCGGCCAGTTCGTGGACTGCCCCGCCGGTGATATCGGTGTCGGCGGCCGCGAGGTTGGCTACATGTTCGGCCAGTACAAGCGCCTGACCAACAGCTTCCAGGGCGGTATGCTCACCGGCAAGGGCCTGACCTTCGGCGGCTCTCTGGCCCGTACCGAGGCCACCGGCTACGGCCTGTGCTACTTCACCGCCGAGGCTCTGAAGTGTATGCGCAACGACAGCTTTGAGGGCAAGACCGTGGTCATCTCCGGTTCCGGCAATGTTGCCATCTATGCCTGCCAGAAGGCTCAGTCTCTGGGCGCAAAGGTCGTTACCATGTCCGATTCCAACGGCTACGTCTACGACCCCAACGGCATTGATCTGGCTTACGTCAAGGAGCTGAAGGAAGTCCGCCGCGGCCGCATCAAGGAGTATGCCGAGACCCACGCCGGTGTAACCTACGTTGCCGACTGCTCCAAGGTCTGGACTGTCCCCTGCGACATCGCCCTGCCCTGCGCGACCCAGAACGAGATCAACAAGGAGTCCGCTGAGGCTCTGGTCAAGAACGGCTGCACCGTTGTCTGCGAGGGCGCAAACATGCCCAGCACGCCCGAGGCCATCGAGGTCTACCTGTCCAACGGTGTCCTGTACGGACCCGCAAAGGCTGCCAACGCCGGCGGCGTGGCCACCTCCGGCCTGGAGATGAGCCAGAACTCCGAGCGTCTGAGCTGGAGCTTTGAGGAAGTGGATGCCAAGCTGAAGGGCATCATGGAGGGCATCTTCCACGCTTCCTATGACGCTTCCGTTGCCGCTGGTTCCGAGGGCAACCTGATGGTCGGTGCAAACTGCGCCGGTTTCCTGAAGGTGGCCACCGCCATGATGGCACAGGGCATCACCTACTAAGCATTCCTTTTCAGAGGGCTGCATCCGAAGGGGTGCGGCCCCCTTTTTTTTCCTGCATATTTCCTCTGTCCGTTGTCCATACTCCCTTTGCCAGAAAGCGAAGGGAGTATTTTTATGGATGAGCAGATGTTTTGTTTCCAATGTGAGCAGGCGGCCAACGGGACTGCCTGTACCGGTCGGGCAGGCGTGTGCGGGAAATCGGCTCCGACCGCAGCGGCGCAGGACCGGCTGACCGGTGCCCTGATCCGGTATGCGGAGCAGCTCATTGGCGAAGGCCGTGCTCCGGCTCCGGAGCAGGCTTTGCTGCTGATGCAGGGGCTGTTCACCACCATCACCAATGTAAATTTTGACGAGCACACCGTCGGGCAGCTGATCGAGAAGATCCACGCCGCCTGTCCGGGCATTGCCGAGGACTATGATATGCAGCAGCTCTGGCAGGAGCCTGACCCGGATGTGCGAAGCCTGAAATGCTTTGTGCTGTTCAGCCTGCGGGGAATGGCCGCTTATAACTATCATGCTCGGGTGCTGGGCCGCATCGACCCGGAGCTGGACAAATTTTACTGTACCGCCCTGAAGGCAGTGGGCACCTCGGGGCTATCCATGGAGGAGCTTTGGCTCCTGGTGCAAAAGACCGGAGAAGCCAGCTTCCGCACCATGGAACTGCTGGATCATGCCAACACCGGTGCTTTTGGCGAACCGGAACCGACAGAAGTCCCTCTGACCATCGAGAAAGGGCCTTTCATCGTCATTTCCGGCCACGACCTTTACGACACCCAGCAGCTTTTGGCCCAGACCGAGGGCAAGGGCATCAACGTTTATACCCACTCGGAACTCCTGCCCGCCCACGGTTATCCGGAGCTGAAAAAGCGCTATTCGCACCTCAAGGGAAATTTCGGCACCGCCTGGCAGAACCAGCAGTCGGAGTTTGAGGACATCCCCGCCCCGATCCTCTTCACCACAAACTGTATCATGCCGCTGCGCCCCAGCTACGCCGACCGGGTCTTTACCACCTCGGTGGTCTCCTATCCCGGGGTGCCGCACATCGGGGAGGACCGGGACTTCACCCCCGTCATCCGGAAAGCGCTGGAACTGGGCGGTTACCCGGAGGATACCATCATCCCGGGCATGAACGGCGGCAAAACGGTCACCACCGGCTTTGCGCGGAGCGCTGTGCTCTCCCACGCCAATGAGATCGTTGCGGCCGTGAAAAGCGGGCAGATCCGCCATTTCTTCCTGGTGGGCGGCTGCGACGGTACCCGGCCCACCCGCCGTTACTACACCGAGTTTGCCCGGCTGACACCGCCGGATACGGTCATTCTGACCCTTGCCTGCGGAAAATTCCGGCTGAACGATCTGCCTCTGGGCACAGTGCCCGGCACTGGCCTGCCCCGCCTTCTGGATGTGGGCCAGTGCAACGACGCATACAGCGCCATCCGGATCGCACTGGCTCTGGCCGATGCCTTCGGCTGCACCGTCAACGACCTGCCGCTCTCGCTGGTGCTCTGCTGGTTCGAGCAGAAGGCAGTCTGCATCCTGATTGCCCTGCTGGCTTTGGGCATCCGGAACATCCGCCTCGGCCCCACCCTCCCGGCCTTTCTCTCTCCGGGGGTGGTGCAGGAATTGCAGCGCCGCTATGACCTGAAAGCCATTACGACCCCGGAAGAGGACCTGCGGGCCATTCTGGGACGCTGACTGCCGCCGCAGGGAATTTCTTGCTTCGTTTCTGCTATACTCCCGGGATTTCCCGGGAGTTTTTCTTGTGTCGAAACTTTTTCATAATTTCTGGGAATTTCCGGCGTAGGGACAAGCTTTCACTCCTGTGCAGGAATCATTTTCCGGAGAAACTCCGGCGCGGTTCCCCGCCGCTTCAAAAATTTGGATCTTTCGGTTTCAAATTCGTTTGAACCTCTTGTATTTCCGAACATCCGATGCTACTATATTAGCAGTACACAAAATGTACTATATTTTAGAAAGAGGAGGAGAAAAAATTATGAAAAAGAGATGGTTCGTAGTGATACTTACCATCGGATTGCTGCTTCATGTTCTGCCGCTGAGTGTACTTGCACTGAGCCCCGACCCCACCATCACGGATTCGGACGGCACCATTCTGGACTGGAGTGACCTTTCCACCGTCCCCTACTCCCTTGATGATTCGCAGGAACAGGAACCTCCTGTTCCCGACCTTTCGGAGACGGGCTCGGAGAAAAGCCTTGCGGATGCGGACAACGATGAAGCACCAGCGGATGACCTGCCCGCAGGGAATCCCACCCCCAAAACTCTTGACAAGGAATCGGGTGGCGATGACCCTGCGGACGACGACGACAGCACCACAAGCCCCACAACCCAGGCTGTGTGCAAGATCGACAAGATCGACGATACGTACTACTACTCCACACTGGACGATGCAATCACTGCCGCGACGGATGGTGATCAGATCGACCTGCTGGCGAACATTGAGCTGTATGAAGGTCTTACGTTCGATAACAAGACCCTGACCATTTCCGGCGGCGGTACCCGCACGCTGACGCTGAACCAGAACGGTATGTATGCATCGCACAGTGATATCACGTTTAAAGATCTTACGCTGAATATCTATGCGCATACTCATACCCATGAAGGTGGCGCAGGAGGAACGGCCAACCTGATCAGCAACTCGAATCTGAGACTGAACAACGTCAACTTTACGTTGATCCCGGATGGAAGCTGCGGCAGCGGCATCTATCTGTATCAGAAGAGCAACCTGTATCTGGATGGATCATACGCCGTGATCCGTGGTGTCTCTAATTATCGTGCAAGTGGTATCTACGCCGATGACTCGGAATTTAAAGGACAACCTAACCGTGAGATCAAGATCAACAACTCTTATCTTGAGATCACAGGCTGTGCCCATGCGGCCATGACGATCGATCCGATCGACATCACACTGTCCAGTTCAAATGTCGTGGTGATGGACAACGGCAAATCCGATCCTGATGGCTACGGCTTCGGCATTGGCTGCTATGGCGGTAAGCTGACCATGGAATCCTCGACCCTGACCGCCACCGGAAACACCGGCGCATGGTATGGCTACGCTGTTTTCGTTGATGGCCTTGACGTGGATTCCGGTTCTACCCTTGATATCCGCGACAATGGCGGTTCCGGCCTTGGTGTCGGCGGCATTGGCGTGATCCAAGGCGGTTCGCAGGTCATCTGCGACGGCAACGGCACAAATGACCCGGGCTACGGCTCTGGCGGTTTGTATGTGTATGCAGGCGCCGACCTGACCATTGAAAGTGGTGCAAACGTCTCCGTATGTCAGAACAAGGGCCTGGCTGCCATCGTGAACAGCTGTAAGCTGCACATCCAGAATGGTGCCAATGTTTCAGTGGACAACAATGCTAAGCTCGGTATCTACAACAGTTACGATTCCTATCTGACGATTGAGTCCGGTGCAAATGTCACCGCCAACCACAACGGTGCCCATGGCATCTACAATCAAGTGATGGGTGATCTGAAGCAGGGTGCTTTTCTGATAGAAAGCGGTGCAAATGTCACTGCCAACTACAATACGGTGTCCGGTATCGTCAACTGCAATCTCTTCACCGTGGAAAAGGGTGCCAATCTGCAGGTGGAATACAACAGCAACTGCGGTATCCAAAACGATGAGCATGCGACGCTGAACCTGCTGGCCGGCAGTGTACGCTATAACCATGCCGGTTCTGTAGGCGGCGGACTTGTGAACTCTGGCACTGCGATTCTTTCAGACGATGTAGAGCTGTACAACAATCACGCAAGGCTTTCTGGTGACGACATCTACAACGCAGACGGTGCCACCATCACCTTTGGCGATACCGGCAAAGGCTGGGCGCTGGACGGCGAACCGGACTGCTATGATTTCATTACCGGCTGGTACGACGACTATGAAACCACCCGCTGGAACGCCCACGGGGACGAAGCGGATCTGCACATGGTTCTCGTCGCACCCGTCAATTCTTACACCGGCCCCCTGTCCCTCAAGGCCGCACACGGCAGCATCGGCAGCCTGACCGTCTGCAAAGAGACGCTCGGGGAACTGCTGCCGAGCGACTATGACACCGCGTTCACCTTTGAGCTCACGCTGGACGATGATACCATCACCACGATCGACGACAAATGGTGCGGTGTCCCGTTCAAAAACGGCAAGGCATCCTTCACCCTGAAAAGCGGCGAGAGCATCACGCTCTCGAACCTGCCCGCAGGCATCGGCTATACCATCACCGAAACCGCTCAGGACGGCTGGACCCTGCTGAATCTCAACCCTGCAGAGACCGGCGTTGTGCCCCAGAACGACACCGCCAAGGTCGTCTTTACCAACCTGAAGAACAGCCCGGACACCCCCTATGTTCCGGTCGTTCCCGTAGACCCGGAGACCCCCGAGATCCCCGAGGAGCCTGAGGGGCCGGAGACCCCCGAGACCCCCGAGGAGCCTGAGGAACCCGAGATCCCCGAGGAAACCGAGGAAACCGAGGCCCCCGGCGAGCTGCCTGCGGAGAAACCGGCTCAGACTGACACGTCCGCGTCGTTGGCCCAGCCGGAGGAAACGCCCACGCAGAACACCACGACCGTGACCCTGATCCAGACCGGTACCACCGATTGGCTGGCTGCCGTGCTTCTGATCTTTGGCATCGGTCTGTTGGTATGCGGGTGGTTCTTCGACCGCAAACAGCGCGCCGCAAAGCACTAAGGACAGAAACGCCCCGCAATCATACGCAAACCGCCGCATCCCCTGCCCCAGACCGGCAGCCGGATGCGGCGGTTTTTTCAAGGTTTTGATGAAATGCGTTCATCATTCCATCAAACCGCACAAGATGACCGGACTTCAGGGCATCAAGTTTGGCGCAGCTGTCACTTGAACATCTCTCACCATCCGCTATAATAGAATCATCGGAACAAAGGCGTTCCAGAGGGGTATTCTATACCCTTCTGGGGCGCTTTTTTGTTTTCTGTGCAAGATCGGCTGCGGAATGTGCCGCGGCCCAGAGGATATTTTGAGAGATAAGGATGGGAAAGGCAATGGATCAATTTACGGAAAACGCCACGCCTCTTGGCCTGTATGACCCTCAGTTCGAGCACGATGCCTGCGGCATCGGCGCTGTGGTGGACATCAAGGGCCGCAAGAGCCATCAGACGGTCAGCGATGCCCTGAGCATCGTGGAGCGTCTGGAGCACCGCGCCGGTAAGGATGCCGAGGGCAAGACCGGCGATGGCGTGGGCATCATGCTGCAGATCAGCCACAAGTTCTTCTCCAAGGTGGCCGATGAGCTGAACATCAGCCTGGGCAACGAGCGGGAATACGGTGTCGGCATGTTCTTCTTCCCCCAGAACGAGCACCTGCGGGCACAGGCCATGAAGCTGTTTGAGCTGGTCACCCGCAAGGAGGGGCTTGAGTTTCTGGCATGGCGCAGGGTGCCAGTAGACCCCGATGCCGTGGGCCAGAAGGCCCGGGACTGCATGCCCTCCATCTGGCAGTGCTTCATCAAAAAGCCCGCCCGTGTGAGCAAGGGCATTGATTTTGACCGCAGGCTCTACATCATCCGCCGGGTGTTCGAGCAGGCCAGCAACGGCACCTATGTGCCCAGCCTGTCCAGCCGCACCATCGTCTACAAGGGCATGTTCCTGGTGCACGATCTGCGCCTGTTCTACCTTGACCTGCAGGACGAGGATTACGAATCCGCCATCGGCATGGTGCACAGCCGCTTTTCCACCAACACCAACCCCAGCTGGATGCGTGCCCACCCCAACCGGTTCATCCTGCACAACGGCGAGATCAACACCATCAAGGGCAACACCGATGCCATGCTGGCCCGTGAGGAGAGCATCGAGAGCCCCATCCTGCAGGACGACATGAACAAGATCCTGCCCATCATCAACACCTCCGGCTCAGACTCCGCCATGCTGGACAACGCGCTGGAATTCATGGTGATGAACGGCATGGACCTGCCCCTGGCTGTGATGATCACCATCCCCGAGCCCTGGGAGAACAACAAGAACATCAGCCAGAAAAAGCGCGATTTCTACCAGTATTACGCCACCATGCTGGAGCCCTGGGACGGCCCCGCCGCCATCCTCTTCTCCGACGGCGACGTGGTGGGCGCGGTGCTGGACCGCAACGGTCTGCGCCCCAGCCGCTACTATATCACCAAGGATGGCCGGATGATCCTGTCCTCTGAGGTGGGCGTGCTGCCCTGCGCCCCCGACAATATCCTGATGAAAGACCGCCTGCGCCCCGGCAAAATGCTGCTGGTGGATACCGTCAAGGGCGAGGTCGTGGATGACGAGAAGCTGAAGGAATACTACGCCAGCCGCGAGCCCTACGGCGAGTGGATCGACCGGAATCTGGTCCGGCTGAAGGACCTGAAGATTCCCAACATCAAGGTCCCCAGCTACACCGGCGAGGAGCTGACCCGCCTGCAGAAGGTCTTTGGCTACAAATACGAGGAGATCAAGGAGCTGATCCTGCCCATGGCCCGGGCCGGTGCCGAGCCTTCCGGAGCCATGGGCACAGACACCCCGCTGGCTGTCCTGAGTGACCAGCATCCCCCGCTGTTCAACTACTTCAAGCAGCGGTTCGCACAGGTCACCAACCCGCCCATCGATGCCATCCGTGAGAAGGTGGTCACCTCCACCAGCGTCTATGTGGGTGCCCACGGCAACCTGCTGGAGGACAAGCCCGAGAACTGCAAGGTGCTCAAGGTGCAGAACCCCATCCTGACCAGCACGGATCTGCTCAAGATCAAGCACATGAACGTGCCCGGCTTCAAGACCGCCACGGTGTCCATCAATTACTATAAGAACACCAGCCTGGAAAAGGCCATCGACCGCGTATTCCTGGAGGTGGACCGCGCCTACAAGGACGGTGCCAACATCATCATCCTCTCTGACCGCGACATCGACGAGTACCACGTCTCCATCCCCAGCCTGCTGGCCGTTTCTGCCGTGTCCCAGTACCTCATCCGCACCAAGAAGAGCACGGCCATGGCCCTCATCCTTGAGAGCGCCGAGCCCCACGAGGTGCACCACTTTGCCACCCTGCTGGGCTACGGTGCCTGCGCCGTCAACCCCTATCTGGCCCACGATACCATTGCCCAGCTCATCGACGAGGGTCTGCTGGACAAGGATTACTACGCCGCCGTGGATGACTACAACAAGGCTGTGCTGAACGGCATCGTGAAGATCGCCTCCAAAATGGGCATCTCCACCATCCAGAGCTATCAGAGCAGCCAGATCTTTGAGGCGGTCGGCATCTCCAAGGATGTCATCGACAAGTACTTCACCGGCACGGTCAGCCGTGTGGGCGGCATCGGTCTGGAGGACATTCAGGCCGACGTGGAAGCTGCCCACAACGCCGCCTTTGACCCGCTGGGTCTGGATATCAACATGGAGCTGGCCGACGGCGGTGCTCACAAGTTCCGCAGCGGCAAGGAAGAGCACCTCTTCACCCCGCAGACCATCCATCTGTTCCAGAAAGCCTGCTTCACAGGCGACTACAAGGCCTTCAAAGACTTCACCCGCACTGTGGACAACATGGGAGCCGAGGGCGTGCACCTGCGCAGCCTGCTGGACTTCAGCTATGACCCCAACGGCGGCATCCCCCTTGAGGAGGTGGAGCCTGTCAGCTCCATCGTCAAGCGGTTCAAAGCCGCTGCCATGAGCTACGGTGCCCTGAGCAGCGAGGCCCACGAGACCATCGCCATCGCCCTGAATCGTCTGGGCGGCCGGAGCAACACCGGTGAGGGCGGTGAGCCCGAGGAGCGCTACCAGAGCGAGAGCAATTCCAAAATCAAGCAGGTAGCCTCGGCCCGCTTCGGCGTGACCAGCAAGTATCTGGTCTCCGCCGAGGAGATCCAGATCAAGCTGGCACAGGGCGCAAAGCCCGGCGAGGGCGGCAACCTGCCCGGTGCCAAGGTCTACCCCTGGATCGCCAAGACCCGCCACAGCACCACCGGCGTGGGCCTGATCTCTCCCCCGCCCCACCACGACATCTACTCCATCGAGGATCTGGCCGAGCTGATCTATGACCTGAAGAACGCCAACCGCCACGCCAACATCAACGTGAAGCTGGTCAGCGAAGCCGGTGTCGGCACCATTGCCGCCGGTGTTGCCAAGGGCGGCGCACAGGTCATCCTCGTCTCCGGTTACGACGGCGGCACCGGTGCAGCCCCCCGCACCTCCATCAAGAACGCGGGCCTGCCCTGGGAGCTGGGCATCGCCGAGACCCACCAGACCCTGATCCTGAACGGCCTGCGCAGCCGCGTCCGCATTGAGAGCGATTCCAAGCTGCTCTCCGGCCGCGATGTTGCCATCAGCTGTATGCTGGGCGCTGAGGAGTTCGGCTTCGGCACCTCCCTGCTGATGTGCGAAGGCTGCGTGATGATGCGTGTCTGCAACCTGGACACCTGCCCCATGGGCATCTGCACCCAGAACCCCGAGCTGCGCAAGCGGTTCAAGGGCAAGCCCGAGTATATCATCAACTACCTGACCTTTGTTGCTCAGGAGCTGCGGGAGTACATGGCCAAGCTGGGCGTGCGCACCATCGACGAACTGGTGGGCCGCACCGACCTGCTCCATGTCAAGCCCAGCGCTGCCGGCAGCCGTGCCGCCAAGATGAATCTGGACTGCATCCTGCACAACCCGGCCATTGCAAACAGCAACGTCCACTTTGTGCCTGCCGATACCTATGACTTCCACCTTGAGAACACCCTCGACATGAAGGTGCTGATGAAGAAGTTCAAGCTGGGCAGCAAGGCACCCCAGAGCGTCCGGCTGGAGGTCTCCAACACCGACCGCGCCCTGGGTGCCATCTTTGGCAGCGAGATCACCCGCAAGTACGGCAGCTCCCTGCCCGACGATGTCTACACCGCCGAGTGCATCGGCGCAGGCGGCCAGAGCTTTGGCGCGTTCATCCCCAAGGGCCTGACCCTCAGCCTGACCGGCGACTGCAACGACTACATGGGCAAGGGCCTGTCCGGCGGCAAGATCATCGTCCGCCCGCCCGAGGGCATCGGCTACAAGCCCGAGGAAAACATCATCACCGGCAACGTGGCCCTTTACGGTGCCACCAGCGGCAAGGCCTTCGTCTCCGGCGTGGCCGGTGAGCGCTTCTGCGTCCGCAACAGCGGCGCGACCGCCGTTGTCGAGGGCGTGGGCGACCACGGCTGTGAGTACATGACCGGCGGCACTGTCGTGGTCCTGGGCCAGACCGGCAAGAACTTCGCGGCCGGCATGACCGGCGGCGTGGCCTACGTTCTGGACGAGAACTGGGATTTCTACCAGCGGGTCAACAAGGAGACCGTGAGCCTGGAGCCTGTGGAGCACAAGTACGATGTTGCCGCCCTGAAGGAGCTCATCCGCGAGCATGTGGAAGCCACCGGCTCCCCCCGCGGCAAGGAGATCCTGGACAACTTCAGCGAGTACCTGCCCAAGTTCAAGAAAGTCCTCCCCTACGATTACGACCGGATGCTCCGGGTCATCGCTTCCATGGAGGAGCGCGGCCTGGACGGCGAACAGGCACAGATCGAAGCATTCTACGCTGTGCAGAAGAAGAAGTAAGGAGGGCTGGATCATGGGCAAGATCACTGGATTTATGGATTACACGCGCAAGACCAGCACGGATGTCCCGCCGCTGGAGCGCATTGAAAATTTCAACGAGTTTCACGTCTGGCTCTCCCGCGAGGAGCAGCAGACCCAGGCCGCCCGCTGCATGGACTGCGGCGTACCCTTCTGCCAGGCCGGCATGATGATCGGCGGCATGGCATCGGGCTGCCCGCTGAACAACCTGATTCCCGAGTGGAACGACCTGGTCTATCAGGGCAAGTGGGAGTTGGCGCTCCACCGTCTGCGCGCCACCAACCGCTTCCCGGAGTTCACCAGCCGGGTCTGCCCCGCCCTGTGCGAGGCCGCCTGCACCTGCGGTGATGTGACCGGCAGCAGCGTGACCGTGCGCGAGAACGAGCACGCCATTGTGGAAACGGGCTACGCCAAAGGCTGGCTCCACGCCGCCCCTCCCCCGGCCCGCACCGGCAAGAGCGTGGCTGTCATCGGCAGCGGCCCGGCCGGTCTTTCGGTGGCCGAGTACCTGAACATCCGGGGCCACGCCGTCACCGTGTTTGAGCGCGCCGACCGCGTGGGCGGCCTGCTGATGTACGGCATCCCCAACATGAAGCTGGACAAAGCCGTCATCGAACGCCGCATCAAGATCATGCAGGCCGAGGGCGTGGAGTTCCGCACCAGCATGGATGTGGGCGGTGCCGTGGATGCCGAGAGCATCCTGAACAGCTACGATGCCGTGGTACTCTGCTGCGGTGCCAAAAAGGCCCGTGACCTGAACGTTCCGGGCCGGGATGCCAACGGCGTGCACTTTGCCGTGGATTACCTCACCAGCGTGACAAAGAGCCTGCTGGACAGCAAATTTGCCGACGGCAGGGCCATTGATGCCAAGGGCAAGAACGTTCTGGTCATCGGCGGCGGCGACACTGGCAACGACTGCCAGGGCACGGCCCTGCGGCAAGGCTGCACTGATCTGGTGGCTCTGGAAATGATGCCGCAGCCCCCCAGAGAGCGTGCCGCCGGCAACCCCTGGCCCGAGTGGCCCCGGGTGTTCAAGGTGGACTACGGCCAGACCGAGTGCATGGCAAAGTTCGGCAAGGACCCCCGTGTCTACCAGACCACGGTCAAAGAATTCCTCAAGGACGATGCAGGCAACCTGACCGCTGCCGTCATCTCCTACCTCAAGCCCGAGCGTGACCCCGAGACCGGCCGCACCAGCATGGTGCCCACCGGTGAGGAGTTCACCTACAACTGCGAGCTGGCCTTCATTGCCGCCGGTTTTGTGGGCTGCGAGAGCTATGTGGCCGATGCCTTCGGTGTCAGCCTGACCGGCCGCGGCTGTGTGGACACCGACCATTTCCGCACCAACGTGGACAAGGTGTTTGCCTGCGGCGATATGCGCCGGGGCCAGAGCCTTGTGGTCTGGGGCCTGCGCGAGGGCCGCGACTGCGCCGCCGAGGTAGACCGCTACCTCATGGGCTACACGAACCTCTGAGCCATCAACCTTACCATCCTCTTTTCCTATCCTAAACAGCAGAAGCGGGAGCCCGTTAAAAGGCTCCCGCTTCTGCTGTTTTTGGGATATTGAAACGATGCGAACGGCTCGTTTGCCGACTGCTTATTTATTCAGCAGATCGGTATGGTCTGCGCCGCCCACGGTCAGGCTTGCGGCCTCCTTGGTGTGGGTCAGGATGAAAGTCGTCGTCTCTGCACCCTGCGCCAGCAGCGTGTCGATGGAGACGGTGCTCTCACAGAGCTGAGTGCGGAACACCAGCACCTCGGCACCCTTGGCCTTGAGCTCCTTCAGGGCGTGCAGACTGCCGGTCAGGCTTGCGCTCTGGGCCGGGACCGCGATCAGCACGCGGCCGTCCTTCACGGTCTGCTCATAGGCCGGGGCACCCACCACACACAGAGGTGCATAGGAGACGGTCTCCTCTGCGGTGCTGCCCGTTTCGGGGGTGGAACCCTCGCTCGGCGTGGTGTCCGTGTCAGAGGGCTTTTCGTCCGGTTTCTCTGCCGGCTCCTCGCCCGGCTTCGGGGCAACATAGTTTTCGTCTACCGCCTTCTCTTTCTCATTGCAGCGGGTGCAGGTACGGGTCTTGTGGCCCGCACCGTCCGGCACCCACTCGCCAAAGGCGTGGCCGATGGCGGGGAGAATCACAGTTTCCGTTGCACCGCAGGAACAAGTATAAACCTTCTGTCCTGCCGCTGTGCAAGTGGGTTCCACAACTTCAGGCGTACCTTCAAACACATGAGAATGTCCAGCTTCCGGCGTACCATTTTCACGGATGATAACGGCGGTAGATTTATCGCCCACAGAAATATCAGCTTCTGCACCAGAAGTATTATTCGAGGAACCACCATTACCAATGGCGGCACCCGCACCAATTTTATCAGTTGCATCGCCGCCACGAGCTGTTATTTTTGCATCGCCGCCAATTTTAATTGTACCAGCATTTTTATTCGCAGGTGCACCAATGGCGGCCGCGCCATCTTTACCCGCAGCATTGATTTCACCGCCGATAATGGTAATATTCGCATCTGCACCACCGATACCTGCACCGCTATAACCATTTCCGGTCACATTGATCTTACCATCAGAAATCTTAATGGTGGAGTTTTTACCACCAATGCCTACACCATTTTTTATATTGGTTGCTGCTTCATATTGATTTTTTTGATTTTCATTTCCTGCAGTTACAGATGCTGTAATTGTACCACCACTAATATCAATCGTTGTATTATCGCCACCGATACCAGCCGGTGCCGTTCCGGTCTCATCCCGGCCATTCGTCCGGTAAGTGCCTTGTGCAGTAATATTACCACCCGAAATTGAAACCGTACTCACCTTTCCGGCGCCGGGCGCGGCACCGATACCAACAGAACCACCCTTTGCATTTACCGTACCATTTGTAATGGTAACGTCAGCACCACCACTTGTGCCACCGCCAATTCCTGCCGCAAATGCACCACCTGTTGCTGTAACATCACCGCCCTTGATTGTCACATCGCCAGAGTGGCCACTTCCGCCACCAATTCCTGCTGCGAAGAACCCACCATTCGCTGTTATCTTACCACCGGAAATCTCGATATTCGATACTTCCTCGTTATTCCAGTTGCCCGCACTGCCGATACCTGCGCCACCAGTTCCCCAGTCTTTTGTGCCGCCTTGCGCCGTCAGAGATTGACTATTATCCTTAGCAGTAATTGTCAGTGTGCCATCATTCTGTTTATTTCCATCTTCATCTGTTCTAATGGTTTCTTTTTCAAGTCCCGCATGGCTACCGCCACTGATTAATGTATTGTTTCCCTCCAGCTTAATTGTTGTGTCGCCATTTCCCGAAACAGACATTGCCGCCTTATCTTGCCCACTAACATTGATAGTCGCATCTTTCAGCGTCACCTCGGTTGTCTGGCCTTCATTCGAGTTGATGGTAACGGTATTGTCCGTAGTTTTCACTTCACTGGTCTCGGCATTCTTGGTGGTAATTACCACGTCGTTATCCAGACGATCTTTGATCTCGCCCTTATCGTCTGAAACGTATCTGCCATCACCATCCGTCTGTGTCACGGTCTGTTGATTGTTTTTGAATCCAACGCTGATATCGCCCTTGGTCAGGTCATACACATCCGCAAAGGCTGGGGCGGCGATGGAACTGACGATGGAGAGCACTGCCGCTGTGGACAGGACCCGCAATGCAAGCTTTTTACATTTCATAATAACCATCCTCCTAAAGAAACTTTCCAAAAGACCTTTCCCCGGCAAAACAAAAAGCGCCGCACCTGCCGTCTGGCGGATGCAACGCTCTGGTTGACACTTTAAGATGCTCCTGCGGGAGCGGATGAAATACAACTGGCTGCCATCTTACAGGCCCTATAGCTTCGCGTCGCAGCCTTTCGGCTGGTTTGCCGGTTCTTCAATTTTGCGGGGTCTTTGGTTCATTATACCCCCCCCCCCGATTAAAATAATCAAGGTTTTTTAAAAATTTCAGCAATTATCACGAAAATATAGAATGTTAGTTGTTCCGTTTGGATAAAAAAGCGCAAAAAAGAGGGCTGTTGCTGACTCCTTCGGGCACGGCGGAGCCGTGACTGAGGGAGTTGTGCAACAGCCGCTCAATGAATCTTAGTCCGTATCATACACCGTATCGTCCGGCGCGGTCTCCCCCGAAGAGGAAGCGCTTTCGCCGCTGCCGGAATCGGAGGCGGCGGGCGGTTCGGTGGTGATCTCCACACTGGGGTCTGCGGCGATATACACAGTGATCACGCTCCCGGCTTCCACCATGGTGCCTGCATCCTCACTGCAGGAAACCACACACCCGGCCACAAGGGAGCCATCATTGACGACCATAAAGCAGCTGGGAATCAGTCCTGCTTTTTGTATCCTCTCAATTGCGTCGTTTTGCGGAACGCCTATGACATCAGGCATTTCGACCATCTGGGGGCCGCGGCTGACCACCAGATCGATGGTGCTGCCCTTTTCGATGACCTCTCCGGCTTCGGGGGTCTGACGGATGATCTTGCCCTTTTCCACAGTATCACTGTATTCCATGGTCACATAGAACAGGTAATCCCCGGCATAGCTGTGGTTGTTGCGCACCTGCGAATCGTAGTCCATCCCCACAAAGTCAGGGGCCAGATCCACCGGCTCTGTCACCAGCGAGCTGGCCGATTCGGAGACCGGAGTGGATTCCGCAGGCTTTGCGGTGTGCAGCCCCTGATTCACCAGCCCCCACACGATGAGCAGTGTCAGGATGGCCAGCAGGATCAGGATGGCCGCCAGCAGATTGCGCAGGCTGAGGATATGCTTTTTCTGCTCCTCTTCCTCGGTGGACTGAGGGCGCGGGGCGGCCTGCTGCAGGGTCTGGGTAAGCTCCGTGGTATACTCCTGGCTGCTCAGTGCCCGGAACAGCTGGGGCACGGTCTGGATGCGCTCGGCAGGCCTGAGCTGCAGGCCCATCCAGAGCACATCCGAAACATACTCCGGCACCGCCCGTTCCAGCGTGCGGGCGCGGGGGTTGGAGTCCGACACCAGCCGCTGTGCCGCAGGAACAGGGCTCTGCCCGCAGACCATCCGGTAGACCACGGCGGCAAGGCTGTATTCGTCGGTGTAGCGGCCCTCAAATTCGGTGGTGGAATACTGCTCCGGTGCCGAGTAGCCCTCGTACAGCTGCTCGTGCAGGCCGCTGCCCGCCGTGCGCAGCCCCACGGTAGCGTAACCCGTCAGGCGTGCCCGGCCGTTTTCCAGCACCCGGATGTTCTCCGGGCAGATGCCACGGTGCACCAGCCCCACCTGATGCATGGCCGCCACACCGTCAAACACAGGCTGCAGCATATTGCGAGCCGTCTCGGCCGAAACCGGGCTGGGACGCTCATCCAGCCACTGCTGCAGCGGGATGCCGCCGGGATTCTCCATCACGGCGTAGACGGTGTTGTTCTCCTCGAACACGTCCAGCACGGCCTCCAGACCGTTTGCGGGGGTGATGCGCTGGATGGAGCGGTAGAGATCGGCAAAGTCCATCCGGGTGGTCTTGAACAGCACCTCGCTGCCCAGCTTGGGCCGGAGCAGCGCGTCCGTGCCCCGCTCCGCCGACAGCGTCAGGGGCATATACTCCTTGATGGTCACCCGGAACCGCCCGACGTTCTCCACGCCCCGGTACAGGATGCCCTCGCCGTCGATGCTCTGCATCTCGCCCACGGTATACCGCCCGGCCAACAGCGTGCCCACCGGCAGGCTGCCCGCCGGGTTGCGCCCGGCCAGTACCCCGCCGCAGTGCGGGCACACCGACACCCGGCTTTCCAGTTCTCCCATGCAGTACGGGCAGATGCGTTTTGCTTCCATGTGCGCCACCTCGTTTCATCGTGGTCTGTTTCAAATCATTGTACCATATTTACCCCCGCCGCGCAATCCGCAAAGCAAAAAAGCGCCGCCCTCTGAGTTTTTTCACAGGGGCAGCGCTTTGATTTTCTATTACAGAGTCAGCAGGCGCAGATACACCTTATTCCGGCAGATCCTCTTCGTTCTCCAGGCTGTGCCAGACGTTCTGGACATCGTCGTTGTCCTCCAGAGAGTCCAGCAGCTTGCCCATTGCCTTGAGCTGATCGGGGTCGGTCAGGCGGGTGGTGGTCATGGGGACCATGGCCAGGTCGTCGCTCAGGATCTCGTAGCCCTTCTCTTCCATGGCCTTGACCACAGCGGAGTAGTTCTCGGGATCGGTGGTGATTTCAGCAGCCTCTTCGCCTGCATCAAAGTCCTCGGCACCGGCATCCAGAGCGTCCATCATGGCCTCGTCGGCATCCTTGTCCTCCAGAGAGATGTCAATGACACCCTTCTGGCTGAACAGGAAGCCAACACAGCCCATAGCGCCCAGGTTGCCGCCGTTCTTGTCGAAGTAGTGGCGCAGGTCGGCAGCGGTACGGTTGCGGTTGTCGGTCAGGGTCTCCACCATGACAGCAACGCCGCCGGGGCCGTAGCCCTCGTAGGTGATGGCCTCGAACTCGGTCTTGTCGCCACCCTCAGCCTTCTTGATGATGCGCTGGATGTTATCGTTGGGCACGCTCATGCGCTTTGCCTTGGCGATCAGGTCTGCCAGCTTGCTGTTGGAAGCCGGGTTGGGGCCGCCGTCACGGACGGCAACGCTGATCTCGCGGCCGATCTTGGTAAAGACCTTCGCTCTTGCGCCATCGGTCTTTTCCTTCTTGCGCTTAATGTTGTTCCATTTGCTATGTCCAGACATGGGAACCTCCTAAAGTTTTATCGAAATCTCCGCCTGCGGGCAGACGGGCTGTGGTCGCCCGCTTGTGGCAGCACACAAAATCTAACTCTATTATTGTAGCACAATCACGAATCCCGTTCAAGGGCTCCGGGCGTGTTTTTCGCCTGTTTGTGTTGGAAAACCGGCTTTTCAGGCCGGTTTACAGCAGCCGCAGGGCCTTGGGGTAATGATTTTTGACCCGTCCGCCCGACACCTTGCCGCCGCCCATGGGGCAGCCGTCCACGGTCACGCAGCACCAGCCATCGGCGGCAGTGTCCGCGGCGATCTCACGGCCGGAAAGGTACTCCGTTACCCGCGGGTCGGCAAGGGTCAGTGCTTCGCGGTTGATGCATAGCGCGCCGAACGCCGTGAACAGGTGGTGCTCCGGCACGAAGCGGCCCTTCTGCACGCTGCCCACGAACACCCCCGCCCGCAGGACATGCAGTCCCGTCTGCGGAAAGGGCACGGGCAGCAGAACGCTGCCGCCATGCACCACGGCAGGGCGGTCTGCCAGCGCCGGGAAATACTGCCGGGCAAACTCCTGCCATGCAGCAAGGCTCTGGGCCGGGGTGGCCTCCCCTGCCCCGGCATCCCGGCTGCGGGCGCTGCGGCCCTGCACCGCCTCCCGCAGGGCACGGCTGCTCTCCCGGCGGGCACTGCGGGCATCCGGGGCCTTGGCAGGCTTGCCGCCCTTGCTTCCCTTCTGCTTTTTGCTCTGCTCTGCGGCAGCAGCCAGCCAGAGTTCTTCCTCTGCCGTATAGGTTCCGGGGGCAGGCAGCGCCCGCGGCGTACCTGCCTTGACCAGCCGGGCAATAAAATGCCCCTCGCCGCCCTGACAGGGCCAGATCCGGCGCACTTTGCTCACATCCAGCGGCAGGCCGCCGGTGCGGTTTGCCTCACCCGGGCTGCCAAAGCTGTAATCCACATTGCCGAACACATCGGCCAGCGTGAACTCCGGGTGGCGCTGCAAAAACGCCGCCACCTGTCCCTCGTCCTCTTCCGGGGCAAAGGTGCAGGTGGAGAAGATCATCTCGCCGCCGGGGGCCAGGCAGGCCGCCGCGTTGTCCAGGATCTGTGCCCCCAGTGCGGCGCACTGCTTCACCAGCGCTTCACAGTGCTGGGTCACAGCCACGGCTTCCTTGCGGAACATTCCCTCGCCGGAGCAGGGCGCATCCACGAGAACACGGTCAAAAAATTCCGGCAGAGCGGCGGCAATGCGGCCGGTGTCCTCGTTCAGCACCACAGCGTTGGGCACGCCCATCCGCTCCAGATTGCTCCGGAGCACCTCGGCGCGGGCAGCAACGAACTCGTTGCTCACCAGCAGCCCCTGCCCGCCCAGCGCTGCCGCCAGCTGGCTGCTCTTGCCGCCGGGGGCCGCGCAGGTATCCAGCACCCGCATCCCGGGCCGGACCCCCAGCAGGGGCGCGGCACTGGAAGCGGAAGGCTCCTGCGAGTAGAACACGCCCGCATGGTGGTAGGGGTGCCGCCCGGGCTTGAAGGCGGGGTCCTGCACCACAAAGCCCGCCTTGCAGAAGGGCGAGGGTTCCACCGGAAAATCTGCCCGCGCGGCAAACTGCTCCGGCGCAGCACGCAGGGCCGAGACCGTCACACCCCGGGCAGCAGTCTCCTGCGGGGCGGCATAGAGAGCATCGAACCGGTCGCCCAGCAGAGCGCGCTCCCGGCGCTCAAAATATTCCGTAGGCATGAAAGCTTATCCTCCCATGAATAAAGCCGCCGTTCGCGGCAAAACTAAGGCTGTGAGGGAAAGCCCCCTCACGAAAGGAGTAACGAACCATGAAGGACCATAGCGAGAATCGCACCGAAAACCGCACGAACAACTGCAAGAACCAGAGCCAGAACCGCACCACCAATCAGACCACCAACGAGCACAAGCACCCCAACCAGTATACCAAGGGTGCCGACGACGAGGGTGCCAAGAACAAGAAGTAACACCGCATAAGAAAGCCCGCTGCCTTCCCTGCACTGTTTTCCAGTGCGGAAAGCAGCGGGCTTTCGCGTTTTATTTCTGGTTCGGGTCAAATTGCTGCCACAGGGCATCGAACAGCTCTTCCACGCGGGCCATCTGCCCGGTGAGGTAGAGCCAGCCCAGCAGACACTCAAAGCCGGTGGAAGCGCGGTATTCCTCGGGGGAAGCGTGCTTGGCCACACTGGCCTTGCTGGCGTTGCGGCCCCGCTTGAACACAGCCAGCTCCTCCTCTGTGAAGAGCGGCTCCAGCAGCTGCTCCTCCCGGAACTGTGCCCGAGCCGAGACATACTTGACCTTTTCCACATTGAGCTTGCCTGCGGACATCCGGTGGTGCCGTGCCAGACGGGTGCGCACCAGCAGTTCCAGCACACTGTCCCCCACAAAGGCCAGCGCCAGCGGGTTCAGCTCACGGGGGTCAATGGTTTCCGATTCGTTCATAAGAAAATCCCTTTTGTCAGCGCCCTCACCCTCTCCGTCAGTGCTTCGCACTGCCACCTCTCCCGAAGGGCGAGGCTTTGGCAATCCACGCAAAACAGCTTGTTTTTGCCAAGGGCTCCCCCTTTGGGGGAGCTGGACGCGAAGCGGCCTGAGAGGGCGAGCCAGTTAACCTCTTAGAAGATATAATCGAACTGATATTCACCAATGAGGATGGTGTCGTTCTCCTGCACGCCCTTTTCCACCAGTTCGGTCAGGATGCCGCTCTCATCCAGCTGACGCTGGAAATACTGCAGGCTCTCGTAGTCATCCACATTGCTGCCGGCCAGGATATACTCCAGCCAGGGCGCGTCGATGCTCCACACATGGGCCTCCATCCGCTGGATGGTATAAGCACGGTCGTTGGCCTTGGGCTCGGGCTTCTTGTACTCGGGGGTGAACACAGGCACCGGCGGGATATCCTTCAGGCAGTTGTAGACCAGACCCGGCAGCTCCCGCACGCCCTGCATGGTGGCGGCAGAGATGGGCACAAAGGTCAGGCCCTTGCCCTCCACATAGCTGCGGAAGCTCTCGATCTGCTCCTCGGTGGCCAGGTCGCACTTGTTGCCCACCACGATCTGGGGGCGCTGTGCCAGCTCGGGGCTGAACTTTGCCAGCTCCTCGTTGATCTTTTCAAAGTCCTCCACCGGCTCACGGCACTCGCTGCCGGAGACATCCACCACATGCAGCAGCAGGCGGCAGCGCTCCACATGGCGCAGGAAGTCGTGGCCCAGACCGATGCCCTCACTGGCACCCTCGATCAGGCCGGGGATATCGGCGCAGACAAAGCTTGCGCCCTCACCCACCGACACGACACCCAGGGTGGGCACCAGCGTGGTGAAGTGGTAGTTCGCGATCTTGGGCCTGGCTGCGCTGATGGTAGAGATGAGGGTGGACTTGCCCACATTGGGGAAGCCGATCAGGCCCACATCAGCGATCAGCTTCAGCTCCAGCGTCACCTGGATGTCCTCGCCGGGCATACCGGGCTTGGCAAACTTGGGGATCTGGCGGGTAGGCGTTGCAAAATGTGCGTTGCCGTAGCCGCCGCGGCCGCCCTTTGCGATGGTGACAGGGGTGTGGTCGGACAGGTCCGCAATGACCAGCCCGCTCTCCGCGTCCTTGATCACGGTGCCCAGCGGCACCTTGATGATGAGGTTCTCGGCATTCTTGCCGTGGCAGAGGCTTGCGCCGCCCTTGCCGCCCTCGGGGGCAGTGTACTTGCGCTTGTAGCGGAAGTCCATCAGGGTGGAAAGATGATCGTCCACCACAAAGATGATGTCACCGCCGCGGCCGCCATCGCCGCCGTCCGGGCCGCCAGCGGCCACGAACTTCTCACGATGGAAGCTCACTGCGCCATCGCCGCCCTTGCCCGCATGGAGCCAGATGGTGGCGATATCGATAAAATTGGTTTGTGCTGCCATACAGCCCCTCCTTACTCAAAAAAGAGCCGGGCCACGAGGGTCCGGCTCTTCGGGTTGCAGTTTTTCAGGCAGAAGTTACTGCTTCACGCTGCACTTCTTGCCGCTCTTGCCCACGCGCTCAAAACGGACAGTGCCGTCAACCAGAGCAAACAGGGTGTCATCGCTGCCCTTGCCAACGTTCTCACCCGGCATGATGTGGGTGCCACGCTGACGAACCAGGATGTTGCCGGCCAGAACGAACTGACCATCTGCACGCTTGGTGCCCAGACGCTGTGCTGCGGAATCGCGGCCGTTCTTGGTGCTGCCTACGCCCTTTTTATGTGCCATTGTAATTTACCTCCTTAGCCGTTGATCGCAGTGATCTCAACCTTGGTGTAGGGCTGACGATGGCCCATGCGGCGAGCACTGTGCTTCTTTGCGCGATAGGTGATGATGTTCAGCTTCTTGCCCTTGCCATTCTTGATGACCTTGGCAGAAACGGAAGCGCCCTCAACAACGGGAGCGCCAACCTTGACAGAACCCTCCTCGCCAATAGCGAGAACCTGATCAAACTTCACTTCGGAGTCGGCCTCAACGTCCAGCTTTTCGATGTAGACGATATCGCCCTGCTCCACGCGGTACTGCTTACCGCCGGTAACAATGATTGCGTACATTTGTTTCATTCCTTTTCGTTGTACTCGCTGGTCGTAAAGGCAGGCCCTCACGGGGCCGTTTCCGGTGCCCACACCATGCGGCTAAAATATTATAGCAGAAAAAAGTCCGCTTTGCAAGAGCTTTTCGGACATTATTTCAAAGTTTTTTGAAATTTCAGGTGTCAACTGTTCAATCCGTGGACTATCGGTATCTGATTGCGTGATCCATAAACGACCCGAAGTATGCGAACCTTTTTCTTCTCTTGCAGGACACGATAGTAAAGAAGATAATTTCCAATTACCTTTCTTCGGACGTTCTTTCCCGGCAGATATTCCACAAAAATACGGCTCCCGCTGGATGGAAAGTCACACAATCTCCGGATGCATTGTTCCACATCATTCAGAAAATTCATGGCTGCGCTGGCGTTGCTCAGCTCATCCCGGATATACCCTGCAATTTCGTCAATATCTTTTTCTGCACGGTCTGTCAATTCATAGCCATAATCAGACCGCATACTTTCTCCTCAATTCAGCCATTGCGGTCGGACCATCTACTATACGGCCTTCTTCGTCATCTTTCAGCCCTTCCATTACCAGTTTCAGTTCTTCCATTTCCTTCATGGTCCGCTCGTAGTAATCAATATCCATCACCACAAGACGGCCGTAACCATTTTTTGTCACAAACACCGGGCCGTTTTCCTCGGCGCAGCGGCGCTCGATCTCCACGGTATTCTTCAATTCACGCATCGGAACGATCTGCATATAGTACCTCCTGTGATTCCTGCGGCTTTTTCTGTGTCTTTATTGTACATCAAAAAGAGCCACAGTGCAAGAGAAGTTTTTCTTCTCTGCACTATGGCTTTGGTTCTTATTTCTGCTCTTTGTTCTGTTTGTCCAGCTCCGCCTTCACGGCCTCATTCCATGCTGCCGTTTTCTCAACGAACTCCGCGCGGGATGCAGAGGCCGGCAGAGCAGTGTCCTTCCCCGCAAAGGCAGTGGGGCCGTCCAGCTTTTTCATCCGTGCCCGGTTCTCGCTGTTCAGGGGCAGCTCTACCATCAGGGGCTTGTCCCTGAACTTTTTTGTCAGAAGGATCTCGGCGATCACACCGCCCACAACGGCAATGCCCGCCACCAGCTGGGACACCCGCAGGCCGATGCTGGGCACCAGCAGCAGGCTGTCGGTGCGGAGAGCTTCGATCCAGAAACGGCCTGCGCCGTACCAGACGAGGTACCGCAGGGCGATATCCCCTGCAAACCTGCGCTTTTTGATGTAGCGCACCAGCAGAAACAGGCCCACAAAGCACCAGATGCTCTCATATAAGAAGGTGGGATGCACCGGCAGGTTCGGGTCGATGGTCACGCCTTTGGGCACCGTGACCACGCTGCTCGTCAGGTAATCGTGGGTCGCCTGGCTGTACATGCCCCAGGGCAGGGTGGTGTTGCAGCCAAAGGCCTCCTGATTGAAGAAGTTGCCCCAGCGGCCGCAGCCCTGCCCGATGAGGAAGCCCATGGCCGCCAGATCAAACATGGGCAGCACGGGAACTTTCCGCCACTTACAGGCCAACCCTCCGAACAGAAAGGCTCCGATGATGCCGCCGTAAATGGCAAGACCGCCATCCCGGATGGCCAGCACATCTTTCAGGCTGTGGTACTGATAGGGCGAAAGGGCCACATAGTAGAGCCGGGCACACAGGATACCCATGACCACACCGATGAGGATGACATCCACCATGGCATCGGCATCCACACCAAACTCCACACTGTGCCGGAAGGCGAACACCAGCGCCAGGCACATGCCCACGGCAATGCAGACACCGTACCAGTAAATGTTCATGCCTCCGATGGAAAAGGCCACGCGGTCAAGCTCAAAGCTCAGCCCCAGCCCCGGAAACTGCACCAGATTCGTCATTCCTCCATCTCCTCCTCATCGTCCAGCTCTTCCCCGGCCGTGCCGTCGGGCTGGATGTACATCACAGCCATCCGCTCTTCGCTCAGGATCTTCTGCAGCGCCGTGTCGGCATCCTCTGCCGTCAGCGCCGCCAGCGTGGCGATCTGCTGGGCCACGGTCTGGCCGCTGAGGGCAAAGTCTGCCATCTGGCTGGCCGAGTCCTCCACGTTCTCCAGATTTTCGATCAGCTGGCCGTATTTTTCATTCTTGCACAGGGTAAAGATCTCCCGGTCCACGCCCTCAGCACGGATGCGCCGGATCTCCTCCAACAGCAGCTGCTTCACAGTGTCGGGCACATCGCTCTCGCCGGTGAACAGGATGCAGCAGCACCCGTCCACCCGGAGCACCTCCCCGCCAAAGCCGGGGTTGGTCAGGCCCTCATCATAGAGCTTCCGGTAGAGCCTCGACATACCGCCCGAGATGCAGCAGAGGATGAGGTCATACAGGATCTCGCTGCGCAGGTCGTCATGCTGCAGCGGCTGCTCCTTGAAGCCGATGCCGAAGCAGGGCTTGGACACCGGCATCGTGATGGTCTTTTCGGCAGCGGCCAGCGTCATGGGTTCCTCTGTCCAGAGCCGCTGCACCCGCTCCACCGGGCGCGCTTCCATCAGGCCGTGGCGCGCACAGGCCGCCAGGATCTGTTCCATGCTGGTGCTGCCTGCGGCGGCCAGCACCATGTTGTTGGGGGCATAGAACGCCTTGCAGCAGTCGTACAGCATCTCCGGCGTGATCTCTGCAATGCTTTCCACCGTGCCCGCAATGTCGCTACGGATGGGGTGGCTGTGATACAGGCACTCGCACAGGCCGGTGATGAGCCGCCAGTCGGCGCTGTCATCATACATTTTGATCTCCTGCCCGATGATGCCCTGCTCCTTGGCGATGGTCTGCTCAGTAAAGTAGGGACGGCCCACCATGCCCAGCAGCACATCCAGGCTTTCGTCCAGCTGCTCGGTGGCGGTAAACAGGTAGCAGGTGCGGTCAAAGCTGGTAAAGGCATTGGCGTTGGCACCGGTCTTGGCGAACTTTGCAAAGGCATCGCCGTCCTCATCCTCAAACATCTTGTGTTCCAGAAAATGTGCCACACCGGCGGGCAGGTGCACTTCCCTGCTGTCCACCCGGAAATCCCGGTCGATGGAGCCAAAGCGGGTGGCATAGATGACATGAGTGCCGGAATAGCCCGGCATGGGCCGCACCAGCACCGTCAGGCCCGAGGGCAGCACCTTCCACTCATCGGCGGCGGCCTCGGTCAGGGCACGGTTCGTGTTCTGTTCAGGCATGGGCGCTCTCCTCCTCTCGGGTCAGAAGATAGCTGACTGAAAGGGTCAGTTGCCGCAGGACGGTGCGGACATCCTCCTCGGTCACAGCCTGCAGGGCCGCGCGGGCATCGTCCGGGGTCTGCACCGGGCCGCCCCGCAGCACCTCCATGTAATACCAGGTCTCAATGCCGCCCAGCGTATCCTCAATGCCCGCCATCCCGCTCAGCAGGGAGCGGCGGCAGTCCTCAAGCTCCTCAGCCGTGATGGGGCCATTGCGCAGGTCATCCAGCTCCTTCAGGATCGCTTTTTCGGCCCGGGCCGCGTCGGCGTGCTCCACGCCGCTGTTCACAGCCATGCTCCCGGTAAAGCTCTGGAAGCTGGACGAGCAGTAATAGCACAAATGATCCCGTTCCCGCACGTTCAGGAACAGGCGGCTGGTCACACTGCCGCCATACAGCGCCATGGCAAGCCGCACCGCCGCCATCTGGTCGGGGCGCATGGGCACGCCCAGCGTGAACAGCATGCAGAGCTTGGCCTGCACCGTGTCAAAGCATTCCACCCTGCGCACGGCATCCTGCCGGGGCATGGCAAGGTTCTCGCACAATGGCAGCGGGGCCCGCCCGATGTGGGAAAGCTCTTCCAGCAGGGCCTGCTTCACCTGCTCGGTCTCCGCTTCCCCGCAGCCCAGCACCAGCAGCTCGATGCTGGCGGTGCGGAGCATCTCACGATAAGCCTCTGTCAGCGTCTCCGGGGTCAGGCCGTCCACCTCGTCCAGATAGCCCTCCTGCCGGATACCGGCGGGGCTGCTTCCAAAGAACTCCCGGTTGGCCTGCCGCTGGCAGTAGATGCGCTTTTCGTTGATCTCATCCTCCAGCGCCTTTTTCAGCATCTGCTTTTCGATGGTGACCGCCTCCGGGTCAAACACACCGCCCACAAAATAGGGATGGAACGCCGTGCCCAGCGCCAGCGCGGCATACTCCCGGGTCAGGGCCTCGCCCTCCAGTGCAAAGAGGTCCTTGATGCCGGTCACACTGACGCAGAGGTTGTGGTTTGCACCCAGCGGGCGGGCATCCACGGTCAGGTCCGCGCCGTACAGCCGGGCAAGCTTTTTGGTCATCTGGGTCATATCCGGGCAATCCGCATAACCCCGCTCCATCAACAGGGGCAGCAGAGCGTGGGCGGTTGCCGTCTCCCGCCGTGCCGGAAACGCAAAGTGGATGCTGATCCGGCAGCGGTTGAATTTCTGCGCCGGGTCCCAGGAAAGATGGACCCCGGGCGCGATCTCGGTTCGTCTCAACAGTCGTTCTCCTTTTTTGTTACAGCTTTGTGCGCTCCAGCGCAAGGAACTCCTCCAGCGAGAGTCCGGACGCGCGGATGGCGAGGGCATTTTCCACCCCCACATAGCGCCAGTGCCAGGGCTCGTATACCATGCCGGTGGCGGCCTGCCGCTCCTCCGGCCAGCGGAGGATAAAACCATACTCCGCAGCGTAGGCGGTCAGCCACTCGTAGGCGCGGGTATCGACAAAGCGGGTGGTCTTTTCGGTGCAGTCCGGGCTGAGAATGTCCGCCGCATAGCCGGTGGCCTGCTCGCTGGCATTGGCCGGAGGGCAGACGCAGGCGGCATAGGCCGCAGCCTCCTCCTCGGAGAGCCCCTTTTCCAGATACACCTGCTTCCGGGCATCAAAGGCCGCTTCCCGTGCGGAAACATCCTGATAGCCCGTCACCAGTTCCATCGTGATACCGTCTGCCGCCGCAGCTGCCGCCATGGCGCGGTACTGCTCTGCGGCTTCCGCTTCCAGCTGCTGGCCTGTGGCATCATCCGCCACCGCAAGGGCCGGGGCAGGCTCTGCGTCCAGCGGCAGATTCCCGTTCACCAGCACCAGCCGGGCATCGGCAAGGTTCAGCTGGTATTCGGTGCCATCGTAATTTCTGGCCACAAAGTCCTCCGGCCCCGCGATCAGGGCGTGGGCCTTGGGCAGCAGCCATAAAATGCCGCTGGTCATCAGGGCAACAGCCGCGCCGCAGGCCGCCAGAAACACGGCCCAGTTCCGTGCCAGACGCAGGCAGCGCCGGATCCTCCACTCCCGCCGGGTCATCCGCCGCCGGGGCGCTTGCTTGTTTTGGTTCATCGATATCGGTTCCCTTCTCACATCATTTCGCAATGCACAGCCGCACAATTACATTATTTTATTATACACTTCTTTCGCCGGGGTGTAAACGGAAAGGGATGTTAAAAAATTGTGTCTTTCAAAAAAGGGAGCTCCGTTACGGACGAACGTCCGAGCAGAACTCCCTTTGGGGTTTATAAAAATCCCGCGTTAAAGCGCTTTCCTCCATTCAGAATTTTCCCGTCAATGGAGAGGGTGACCGGCTCCCGTGGCAGAGGACTCGTTCAACATGGTATGGTCCAGCTCACATTTTGTAAAGGAGCAGTCCACAAATACGCAGTCTGCAAAATCGCAGCTCTCAAAAATTTCCCCGGCAAACGACAGGCCAGTAAACCGTTCCCCTTCACAATAACGTTCCGTCATGTAATTCTCCTATCAGCGCAGTTCTTCCAGCAGAGCAGTGCAGCCCTCCAGCACCTCCCGAAATTCCGAGTTGTCGTTCTCAGTATACCATGATTTTTCTCTGCGGAAAAGATACCAGGAAATAAAAATGGCCCCGGAGGGCTTGTTGCAGCTCTCCGGGGCCACTTTATGTGCGTGTGTGACTTGGCGCACACGACCGGCGTTTTACTCGATCTCGATCAGATTCGGGTTCTCAGGCAAAGCCTTCGTCTGCTGAGGAGCAGGCAGCTCGACGTGCAGGACGCCATCCTCGAACTTTGCGTGGATGTCTTCCTTCTTCACATCGCCCACGTAGAAACTGCGTGCGCAGGTGCCGGAGAAGGATTCGCGCCGCAGATAGCGGCCCTTCTTATCCTTTTCGTCATTGCTGTGGCTGCGGGCTGCCACGCCTTTTTTCGCTGCCGCCCGGTTTGGCACTTTTCAACGGTCCCGTTCCGTGTTACAATAGGAAAAAACGAAACCGGGTGATTTTTTGGAATTTTATGGTACCATCGGCCCCGCCTGTGCCCAGCTGGAGACCTTGCAGCGCATGGTGGAAGCTGGCATGACGGGCATCCGCATGAACCTTTCCCACGGGCCTCTTTCGGCCCACAAAGACTGGCTGGATATCATCCACGCCGTGGGCATCCCCCAGCTGCTCATCGACCTGCAGGGGCCGGAGCTGCGCATTGGCACGCTGCCCCAGCCCCTTGTGCTGAAACCAGGCCAGAACCTCCGGCTGGGGCAAGGGGGTGTCCCCTGCCCGGCGGCGCTGGTACATGCAGCCCGGCCGGGCCAGAACCTCCTGCTGGACGACGGCAGGCTCCTTGTGCAGGTGACCGAAGCCGATGGCGCTGCCCTGCAGTGTACTGTGGTGCGGGGCGGCACCCTGCAAAGCCGCAAAAGCCTTGCGGCACCGGGGCTGACGGTGGCCTCCCCCACGTTGACGGAGGAGGACCTGCAAAACCTGCAGCTGGCGGGAGCCTGCGGCGTTACCGGGGTGATGCTGCCCTTCGTGCGGGGGGCTGAGGACATCCGCACCCTGCGCCGGGCGCTGGAACAGGCCGGGGCCGGGCAGATCCGCATTTTTGCCAAGATCGAGAGCCTTGCGGGGGTACAGGCCCTGCCGGAGTTCCTACCCCTTGTGGATGAAGTGGTCATTGCCCGCGGGGACCTTGGCAACGCCATGCCCCTGTGGGAGCTGCCCCGGTGCCAGAAACAGCTTTCGGCGGTCTGCCGGTCTGCCGGGGTGCCCTTTATGGTGGTGACCCAGATGCTGGACAGTATGTGCAGCCGGGCGGTCCCCACTCGCGCCGAGGTCAGCGACATCTACAACGCCGTGGCAGACGGCGCTTCCAGCGTGATGCTCACCGGGGAGACCGCCGCCGGGCAGTACCCGGTGGAGGCCATGGAGTATCTTGTGCGCACGGCCCGCACCGCCTTGGAATAACCCAAAGTCAAAGACACTCGGTCGATCTGTGTTGCCGCATTTATTCCAGAATTTTTCCGTCAATGGAAATGGTGACCACCTGCCACGGAATGAACTTTCCGCTGGTCTGCAGTGCCTTTTTCGCTGCCATCTCCAGGCCGCCGCAGCAGGGCACCTCCATGCGGAGGATGGTCACACTCTGGATGTCGTTGCTGCGCAGGATCTCGGTGAGCTTTTCGCTGTAATCCACAGCGTCCAGCTTCGGGCAGCCGATGAGGGTCACCTTGCCGCGCATAAATTCCTGATGGAAATTGGCGTAGGCGTATGCCGTGCAGTCCGCTGCAATCAGTAGCTTTGCACCCTCAAAGTAGGGCGCATGGACAGGTGCCAGCTTGATCTGCACCGGCCAGTTGCGCAGGCGGGAAACTGGCTGCACGGGGGCAGCAGCTGCACTTTCGGCAGCCTCCGGCTGTTCCAGCATCCGCATCCGGGAGCCGGGGCAGCCGCCCTCGTGGAGATGCTTCATCTTCTCCTGCAGTTCCTTTTTCTTTTTGTTCTCCTGCACCGCTGCCTCGTCGTAAGCGGGAGCTTCCCGCTCCTCAAAGGTAATAGCACCGGTGGGGCAGCCCGGCAGGCAGTCGCCAAAGCCATCGCAGAAATTTTCCCGCACCAGCTTTGCCTTGCCGTTGATGATATCAATGGCTCCCTCGTGGCATGCGGTTGCGCACAAGCCGCAGCCGTTGCATTTTTCTTCGTCAATATGGATGATCTTCCGAATCATATCTATACTCTCCTGTTGTGGGTGTTTTTTGCATTTGCATCCTTATTATAGTATACTAAAGGCAGCTTGTATGTTTGAATTCCAACAAGGAGGGCTTTTATGCAAAAATATCTGCCTGTTCTGCGGAACTGCCCCTTTTTTACCGGGCTTACCGATGATGAGATTTTGTCCATCCTGCACTGCGTCAGTGCAGCGAAAATCACCCGGCCCCGGGGCTCCTACATTTTCCGTGCCGGAGATTCCACGGAGGTCATGGGGCTGGTACTGTCCGGCTCTACCCTTGTGATCCAGGAGGATCTTTGGGGACACCGCAACATCCTGTCCAAGTGCAATACCGGAGATTTTTTCGGCGAGCCTTACGCCGCCACTCCCGGTGCCATCCTGAACATCAGCGTGGTGGCAGAGGAGGATTGCGAAATTCTGCTGCTGAACGTCAAGCGGCTGCTCACCTCCTGCCCCACCGCCTGCGACCATCACCAGAAACTCATCCGCAATCTGGTCAGCGTTCTGGCAAATAAAATACTGCTTTTTAACGATAAGATCACCCATGTCAGCAAGCGCACCACCCGGGAAAAACTGCTGTCCTACCTGTCTGCCGAATCCATCCGGCATTCCTCCCTTTCCTTTGACATTCCCTTTGACCGTCAGCAGCTGGCGGATTTTCTCTGCGTGGAGCGTGCCGCCATGTCGGTGGAGCTTTCCAAGCTGCAAAGGGAAGGGCTGCTGGTCACCAAACGGAACCATTTTGAGCTGTTGACCCGTTGACCGCTCCATGCGCCACCATGGGCGGCACCCTTTATTCTCCCGGTGATTCTTGAAGCCAGCCTTTGCGCAGATGTTCCAATGCGTGGGTCTCGAGCCTTGAGACATAACTTCTGCTGATCTGGAGCAGCTGTGCCGTTTCCAGCTGGGTCAGGGGCGGCTGACCCGCCAGCCCGTACCGCAGCAGGATCAGCTTGCGCTCCCGGGCGGGATGTCTTTCAATATGACTGCTATGATAGCATGAATCCTGTGCTCTTACCAGAAAAACAAGGAACCACCATCCTGCTCCAACTGCACGTCTCCATTCAGCAAAGCGGAGAGCAGCTTTTATATCGTTCTCCGTTATTTGCTCTTATTTTATCTGCGGTGTATCCTTTCGCTGCCGAGTGGATTTCAGATATTCCAGCAGCGTCCGGCTCACCACCGAGCTGGCAGTTTTGGAAAACGCCAGCCCCAGCGTCCGGCAACAGGCAGGCTCCAGCGGACGGGACACCACACCGGGGCAGCCAAATGCCTGCATCACCAGCTCCTGCGAGATGGTCACGCCCAGCCCGCTGCGCACGAACGCCATGATGAGGGTATCGTCCCGGAAGCTGTAAGAAATATTCGGCTTCACCGGGCACTTGAGCATCAGATGCTGGATGTCATTATCACAGCCGGGCGTTTCAATGATGAGCGGATACTGAAACAGCTGCGACAGCGTTACGCTGGGTCGTGCAGCCAGTGGATGCCCCTCCGGGAACACGGCACACAACGGGTCGTCCCAGAGCGGGTAGAATTTCAGGTCGTCTGCCACAATGGATGAGAGAAAACCGCAATCCACCTGCCCATGGATGATCCATTCCCGGATCTCATCATAGTTGCCGTCCAGGATCTCTATACTCACCTTCGGGTAGTTCTCCTTGAAATAATGCACCACTTCCGGCATCCAAAGCGTTGTGATGCTGGAAAAGCTGCCCACCCGCAGCTTGCCCTCCACCTTGTGGTTGATATTGAACGCCGCCTGCCGCAGCCGGTTCTTCTGGTTGGCCAGTTCCCGGACGTAGGGCAAAAGACGTGTCCCGTTGTCGGTCAGGGTCACGCCTCGGTTGATGCGGGCGAACAGCTTCACGCCCAGTTCTTCTTCCAACCCCGCCATCATCTGGCTGATGCCGGATTGGGTATAGTTCAGTGCCTCCGCTGCTTTGGAAAAACTGCCCGTTTCGCACACTTTCAAGAATATCTCGTATCGGTCTTTCTGTTCCCGCATCTCAAATACTCCATAAGTAAAATTTATAGGTCGTAGTAATTTTATTCGGTTTACTGATATGATACTCCATGTTATCCTATATTACAATAGGAAATACGGATAGGAGTTTCAGAATCATGGAAAAGAAAGCAAGCAGTTTCTCCGGACAAATCGGATTTGTCCTTGCTGCCGCCGGAAGTGCGGTGGGTGTCGGCAACCTGTGGCGGTTCCCGTACCTTGCCGCAAAAGATGGCGGCGGTTTGTTTTTGCTGGTGTATCTGGTGCTGGTGCTGACCTTCGGTTTCACGCTGCTCACCTCGGATATCGCCATTGGCCGCCGCACCAAGCAGAGTGCCATCCGCGCCTACGAGAGCATGCGCCCCAAGTGGAAATTCCTCGGCATCCTGACCTTTCTGGTACCAGTTCTGATTATGACCTACTATGCCGTCATCGGCGGGTGGATCACAAAATATGCGGCAGTCTACCTGACCGGACAGTCTGCTGCCGCTGCTGAGGACGGTTATTTTACCAGCTTCATCACCTCGCCGGTCTCCCCTGTGGTGTTCGCCCTGCTGTTCATGGGCGTGACTGCTTTCATCGTGTACAACGGCGTGGAGGGAGGCATTGAGCGGGTGTCCCGCTACATGATGCCCATTCTGCTGGTACTGGTGGTGGTGATTGCGGGCTACGCCCTCACCCTGCGCCACGAGGACGCCTCCGGCCAGATGCGCACCGGTCTGGAAGGTCTGCGCTACTACCTGACCCCGCACATGGAAGGGCTGACTGTCAGCCGCTTTTTGCAGATTTTGCTGGATGCCATGAGCCAGCTGTTCTTCTCCCTCAGCGTGTCCATGGGCATTATGATCACCTACGGTTCCTACGTCAAACCGGAAGTAGACCTGAACAAAGCGGTGAATCAGATCGAGATCTTCGATACCGGCGTAGCCCTGCTGGCCGGTGCCATGATCATCCCCGCCGTGTATGTTTTCTCTGGCACCGAGGGCATGAGCGCAGGCCCCAGCCTGATGTTCGTCTCGCTGCCCAAGGTATTCAACGCCATGGGCAAGGCGGGCGTGTTCGTTGGCATCCTGTTCTTTGTCACTGCCATTTTTGCCACCCTGACCTCCTGCATCTCGGTGCTGGAATCCATCACCGCCAACTGCATGGAGATCTTCCACTCGGGTCGCAAAAAGACGGTGCTTGTGCTGGCGGTCATCTATCTGGCCGCTTCCGCCATCATTGCGCTGGGTTACAGCATCTTCTATTTTGAAGTACAGCTCCCCAACGGATCGGTGGGTCAGCTGCTGGATATCATGGACTATGTCAGCAACAGTGTTATGATGCCTTTCATTGCCCTGCTGTCCACCATCCTGATTGGCTGGGTCATGACACCGGATTACGTCATTGACGAGATGCAGCGCAACGGCGAGACCTTCCGCCGCAAGAAACTCTACCGGGTGATGATCCGATACGTTGCTCCGGTGATGATGCTGGTGCTGTTTTTGCAGTCCACCGGGATCCTTGCTTAAGCCGAAAAGTCCCCACTGGCTTTTGGGAAACCGGACGAGCAGAAAGGGATTTACCCCGACACGCTCAGTTCCGTTATCATCTGATCCACGCCATTGAGGGTGCATATAAGTATCGGAAAGACTGATAATACCAGTTTTAGCGGATGGTTCTGCGGAGCCATCCGTTTTTTCTTATTCAGATCGCATTTTTTTGTTTTCTCTTGACGATGTCCCGCCAATGGAGTAGGATGGTGCTGCAAAAACGAATTGCAAAAGAGGAGATTCAAATGCAAATCAGCCCTTTATTGATGCAGCAGATCGCGCAGCTATTTCTGATTCTGCTGATGGGATATGCCGTTGTAAAAACCGGCTTGTTGAAGGCATCGGACAGTAAGGTGCTGTCTGTGGTCTTTGTCTATCTGGTCATGCCCTGTGTCGTTCTGAACGCCTTTCAGATCAAGGATACACCGGAGATCCGCACCGGGCTGCTTTATTCCATGGGCATCGCCGTTGGAATGCACGTTGTATTTCTGCTTCTGAATGCGCTGTTCCGCAAAGCTCTCAAGCTGGACGCCGTGGAGCAGGTCAATATCATTTACAGCAATGCCCCCGCCTGTGCAACGGTCACCTCCATGGCACAGCTCTATGACCGGGATGCTTCTCATTCCAGTGCGATCTATGTCCTGAGCACGCTGCTTTCCATCCTGACCATGCCGCTGATGATCGGGTTGTTTGAGCTGTTGCTCTGAAATACGAAAAAAGGCCGTCCGGCACCGTAGCAGGGCAGCCTTTACAACTACAAGGATGTGTCTCTATGAAACTACTCAAACAATTCATTCAGCAGGAAACGGTCCTCACCGCAGCCGCTGTGCTGGCCGTTGTCTCTGCCTTCTTTGTTCCGCCGGATGTGCAGTATCTCGGCTACATCGACCTGCGCACGCTGGCGATCCTGTTTTCCCTGATGACGGTCATGGCCGGGCTGCGGCGGCAGGGCTTTTTTGATGGCCTGGGACGGGCATTGCTGTCCCGCACCCACAGCACCTTTCAGCTGACACTGGTACTGGTCGGGCTGTGCTTTTTTGGAAGCATGTTCATCACCAACGATGTTTCTCTGCTGACCTTCGTTCCCTTTACGTTCGTGGTCCTGAGCCGTCTGGGAGCGGATGTCCGCCGCTCCCTTCTGGTCCCGGTGGTCTGTATGCAGACCATTGCGGCAAACCTTGGCAGCATGCTGACCCCCATCGGCAACCCGCAGAACCTCTATCTTTACGGAAAAAGCGGCATGAGCATCGGGGGATTTGTGCTTCTTATGCTGCCTTACACACTGGTCTCTCTGCTCCTGCTGCTGGCTTGGGCAGCGCTGGTCTGCCGGAAAGCCTCTGCCGCCCTCTCCGTGGACGAGCTTGTTTCTTCTTCTGCATCTCAGGGGGATCAGAAGATCATCCTGCTGTATCTGGTGTTGTTTGCCGTTTGCCTGCTGTCCGTGATCCGGGTGCTGCCCTATGGCATCGCCTTTGCCGCTGTACTCGTCTGCGTTCTTTTTGCAGACCCGCACACCTTACGGGCAGTGGACTATTCCCTGCTTTTGACCTTTGTGGCTTTTTTCATCTTCATTGGCAATCTGGGGCGCATTCCGGCCTTTTCTGGCTGGCTGCAGGAGTTTCTGACCGGTCGGGAAGTGCTGGTGGCGGTCCTTGCTTCGCAGGTCACCAGTAATGTTCCCGCCGCCCTGCTGCTGTCCGGGTTCACGGCAGAGACACAAGCCCTCATCATCGGCACCAATCTGGGAGGTCTTGGCACTTTGATCGCATCCATGGCCAGCCTTATCTCCTACCGGCAGATTGCACGGGAGCTGCCACAGGGGAAGAAGCAGTATTTCGGGCTGTTCACCCTGTCCAACCTGATTTTCCTTGCGATCCTGCTGGGTGTGTGGTTTTTGCTCCGCTGAGCGTGGCAGATGACTTATGGATTTTCTATACCCTTTTTGTACCCGCAGTCGCAGTAGGGTCCGCCGGAGGCAAGGGTGTACTGCCGCACAAAGTTCGTCACACCGCCTGCTTCGCTCATGGTGTAGTCCAGACGGCACAGGGCGGGGGCCAGGTCGTACAGACCCAGCTCCTTCATCAGCACACACATCCCAAAGGGCATCCCTGCGTATTTCATTGTCTGTCTCCAAATCCGATCTTCACGATCTGCATTTGCATCCCGTTGTCCCCGACCCTTGCAAGAAACCGGAAAAAGCCGCTGACAGAAGGATCTTTCAAATCGTTGTACCCCAGCATATAGCCCCGGCTGGACACTTGCAAACGGCTGTCCCATGGGGAAAGCTCACTTTTCGCATCCGAAACCGCGAAATATGCTCCCACATCCTTGATTTTCGCCGTCC
>OLQI01000042.1_pt1 | contig 143432 bp, 98 predicted proteins | sample 1672171 | NCBI WGS metagenome assembly OLQI01 (sample SAMEA3136655, study PRJEB25190) | human gut metagenome
GTGCTTCAGAAGCTGTATTATTTACATCATTTTTCTTATTTACACCATCTAAGGACTTCATTGTCGGGAACAGAAGAACGTCGCGGATGGCTGGGGAATCGGTAAGGAGCATACACATACGGTCGATACCGAAACCGATACCGCCTGTCGGTGGCATACCGATTTCAAGTGCACGCATAAAGTCTTCGTCTGTTGTATTAGCCTCTTCATCGCCCTGCGCAAGAAGTTCTTCCTGTGCTTTAAAACGTTCTCTTTGGTCGATTGGGTCATTAAGCTCAGAATAAGCGTTTGCCATTTCCCAACCGTTCATAAAGAACTCAAAACGTTCAACGTAATCAGGGTTTTCAGGCTTTTTCTTTGTAAGCGGTGAAATTTCAACCGGATGATCCATAACGAAAGTCGGTTGAATAAGGTGTTCCTCTGCATATTCTTCAAAGAACAAGTTAAGAATATCGCCCTTCTTATGTCTGTCCTCATATTCAACGTGGTGCTCATCGGCAACCTTACGAGCCTCTTCAAGTGTATTAATTTCGTTAAAGTCAACGCCTGCGTACTTTTTAACTGCGTCAACCATTGTTATACGTTCAAACGGCTTACCCAAATCCATTTCTATACCGTTATACACGATTGTAGTTGTACCAAGCACTTCCTTAGCAACATGACGATAAAGATTTTCTGTAAGATCCATCATACCGTGATAATCTGTGTATGCCTGATACAATTCCATAAGAGTAAATTCAGGGTTATGGCGAGTATCAAGACCTTCGTTTCTGAAAACTCGTCCTATTTCATAAACCTTATCAAAACCGCCCACGATAAGGCGCTTTAAGTAAAGCTCAAGTGAGATACGAAGTTTGAAATCTTCGTCCAATGCGTTAAAGTGTGTTTCAAAAGGTCTTGCGGCAGCACCGCCTGCGTTTGCGACAAGCATAGGTGTTTCAACTTCAAGGAAGTTTTGACCGTTAAGGTAGCTACGGATTGACGCAATAATCTTTGAACGGTTGATGAATGTCTTTTTAACATCGGCATTCATAATAAGGTCGATATATCTTTGACGGTATCTAAGGTCTGTATCTGTCATACCGTGGAACTTTTCCGGAAGCGGAAGAAGTGATTTTGAAAGTAGAGTGATTTTTTCGGCTCTTACCGAAATTTCACCTGTCTGAGTTGTGAAAACTTCACCCTCTGCACCGATAATATCGCCTATATCAAGCTTTTTGAAACGAGCATATTCGTCCTCGCCCAAAATATCCTTTTTAACAAAAAGCTGAATTTGTCCGTCTATATCAGAAACGTGAACAAAACCGACTTTACCCATACCTCTCTTTGACATAATACGTCCTGCGATTGAAACAGTCTGACCGTCAAATTGAGATACTTGTGCCTTTATGATTTGTACTTCGTCACTGCCGCGTTTCTTTAATTCGCGTTCTTCCTCTGTATAGTTTTCTTTAAGTTGAGCAGATGTGTGTGTTCTCTCAAATTTTGTGATTTTAAATGGGTCACGTCCGTCATTTTGAAGTTCTGTAAGCTTATCTCTGCGGACTTGCAAAAGTGCCGATAATTGCTCTTGTGTTTGCTCTGTGTTTTCCATCTATTGAAAACCCTCCTTAAATCTAATTCTGAATATACTATATAATTATATACTATTTTTATTGAATTTACAATGACTTTTTGAGAAAAAAGTCATATTTTAAGCAGAAAACTGCGTATAAAATTATATTTTCCATTGACATAAGGGTGAGAATTATATAAAATACAGTTTAGAATATTACGGAACGGAGATTTTTAAAGTGAAAAATCCTACAGTAAAAAAGATATTTGCTTGCGTGGCTGTGCTTACCGTGTTGACAGGTTCGGCACAAGGTGCGTACAAAGTTGAAATAGATGACGATACATATGTGTCGGACGAAGTATATTTTGCACCTGTGTCAACTTGGGACGAAGTCAAGGCACAACGCATAAATTTAAAGCAAGGCAAGGTTTTGTTTTACGCGGGCAAAGAAAATGAGCCGTATAAAATTGCGGCGGAGGTTATGCCGCTGAACACGACAAACAAGAAAATTACATATAAATCCGAAGATATAACGATTGCGGCAGTTGACGAAAACGGTGTTGTTACACCGACTGACAAAATAGGTGATACATTCATTGATATAAGGTGCGGAAACGCATTGTCAAAGTTGAAAGTAAGCGTTGTTAAGGGAGTAGAGGGCGTTGCAATGTCGCAAAGTGAAATGACATTGTATGCGGATAAGCCTATTACCGCAAAACTTACGGCTATGGTTTCGCCGACAGACGCGACTATACAAAAAGTCAGATGGTACAGTGACGATGAGTCGATTGCAACTGTGGACAGTGAGGGACTTGTATCGCCTTGCGGTGTCGGAACAACCGACATTTACGCAAAAACGGAGGACGGCGATTATACGGCAAAATGCACGGTTACCGTTACAACGTGGGAAAAACGTAAAGAGGATATACCTGTTGTGTACACCGACTGTGATATGACGGTTAATGAAATGGTTGAAGAACAAATGACCGCAGAACCGACTGTATTTACAAACGGTGTGTTCCCGGCGAGTGAGGAAAATGTTGAACAGTATGTAAATCCGGAAAATCTTGTGTCGGGATATGAAAAGTATCAGTTTATGGATTTGAGTGTGTCAAACAATGTTGATTCCGCTACACTTGATACTTATTTAAAGGGTAAAGGCGTTTTGGACGGTCACGGCAGTGAATTCAAGAAAGCGGCTGATGATAACAATGTAAGTGAAGTATATCTTGTAATTCATTCATGCCTTGAAACAGGTAACGGTTCGTCTGATCTTGCAAACGGTGTTGAATATAACGGTACAACGGTGTATAACTTGTTCGGTATCGGTGCGGTGGACGAATCGCCGATTGACGCCGGTGCGGAATATGCGTATAAGCAAGGCTGGACGAGTGTAGAAAAGGCAATCGAGGGCGGTGCAAAGTGGATAAGCGAAAATTATATCAATAATTCCAAATACGGGCAGAATACTTTGTATAAAATGAGATGGAACCCTGAAAAACCTGCCGAACACCAATACGCAACCGATATTGCGTGGGCGTCAAAACAGGCAAAGAGTATGAGCAGTATGTTCGAGGCATTCCCAACGGCAAAGTATAAATTTGAAATTCCGAGATACAGCGGACAGGAAAAATTAGAAGTTAAGTAAATAAAAAAACAAGTCACTTCAAAGTGACTTGTTTTTTGTTGTTTGTGATTAATTATAGATTACGATAAGTTTTGCAGTACCCTTTGATGAGCATACAAGAACTTTTGAACAATCTTCACCATAGTTTTTAGCGTCTTTCAAATCGTTGATTGAAAGGTCTGTTGTTGTGTTATCGACATATCTGCTGATTTCATCTCTGTCTTCGTCCATACGAACAATCTTTGTTGACGCGTTGATTGTGATTTCTTCGTAATCGCTGTCGTCAAGAGTATATGTACCGTCAACGTTTTCAAAACCTGTCTTTGTTACATAAATCTTCTTTTCGTCAGCAAGAACTTGGCTGATGTTGTACATACAAGCTCTTGAGTAAGGAACTGTACCTGTTGATGTGCTGTTGTAAACTTCGTCTTCGCCAGTACCATTCTTTTTAAATCTGTAATCGAATTTGTATTTTTGATAATTATTATCTTCTGTAGGGTCTTGTTCTTCTTCCCAGTTGAACTTTTTACCGTCATATGTCTTGCCGTCAAGAACTTCTGCGATGTCTGCGAACTTAATGTTGTTTATACGTCCTTGTGCAAGCTGATCGCTGTCATAAGCGAATTGGATAACGTCACCGACTTGCACGTCTGCAAATTCTGTACGGTCATAAGTTGTCCATGCTTTTTCTGTGTTTGAACCTGCGAATACGCTGAATTGAAGAACCGAATCATCTTTTACTTCATTATATACGCTTTCAGGTAAAGTAGAAACGATTGAGAAGTTTGTATCTTTCTTAACTGATGTAAGTGTACCGTCATTTCCGTAAAGCACCAAAAGTCCGGCAACCTTTGATGAGCTGATGTCGTATGCTTCTACATAGTATGTATCACCTGTTGTAAAAGCTGATGACGCGGTCTTTTTAGCATATTTTTCTCTTTGTGTTCTGTCTGCCGGAACATAAAGAACAACTGTTGAAGAGTTGATTGAAAATGCTGTTTTGCCGTTAAGTGAGAAACTGTTTGATGAATAAGTATACTTATCGGCAGCTTTGCACTTTGCGATTTGTTCTTTGTCGTCATTTTGAGTTTGAAGTTCATCAGATGTAAGAGCAACGATTTGTGTAACTTCACCGTTTGTTATTGTAACTCTTGCCGGTTGTGAGAAACCTGTAAGTGTAGGAGTTTTTCCTGCGCCGTAAATCTGATCTGCCAATTCTGTATCATCGTTTGTATAATCGGCCGATGCTTTTAGTTTGTCGATTATAAGTTCACTCTTGATTGATGCACCGTTAAACTTAACTTTATCCTTTACAGGATATGACGACGCACTGCTTGCCGAAACAGTCGGTGCATATGCAGTAATGTAAATCTTACCGCCTTCGTCACGGTCGATAAATGCGTTTGTGATGTAAGCGTAAGGAATTACGGCAGTCTGTTCAAGTGTTCCGAAAACGGCTGTGTTAAATGCGTCAAGATAGAATGTACCCGAAACGCCTGTTTTAAGAGTTTTGCCGTCTTTGTCATTTATGTATGCCTCACACTTGCTGCCGATTTTATATGATTTACCGCCGATTGTCATTTTATCGCCGTTTGAACCGATTGAAGTGATTGAACCCTTAACAGGATTGTTTGTAACAAGAAGTGTGTAGTACGAACCGTCAAGGCTCTTTGTATAAAGAATTACATCGTTTGCGGAAATTGATGTAACAGGAATTTCCGAACCGTTCTTTGTGATTGTGTATGTATAATCAGACGCTTGAGGGTCAAGGATTAAGTAGTTACCTGTTACGAGCTTGTCTGTTATACGGTAATCTGTTGTTGTAGGAGTGGCATAAGCAACTATTGTGTCATAGTTGTTTATTTGGATCATATCTATTGTGCCGTCGTCACCGTTGTCTGTAAGTTTAACGCCACCGTAGATTGTGTAGTCTGTGTCAGGAGTAAGCCATTGTTCAAGTGCCTCTTCGCGTGAGAATGTTTCTTCCTGCTTTGTTGTCGGATTTGTAAGAGTTACGGTTTCGTTCTTTGCAACAAGTTTGCCGTTGTATCTTACTGTAAGTTCATCTTCTTTTAGTTTTACAGTCTTTAGCTTTGATGATGAATCATAGTATTTAAGCGAGTTGCCGGAAAAACTGTTTAAATCTTCATAATCTAATTTGATTTCAGAATTTTTTGTTGTTTCGTCGTCAATGATGATAAGCTTTCTGTCGTCCTTGTCTGTCAACTGTTCATAGTAAACTGTGATAGTATTGCCAAGATATTTGCTTATATCTGTAACGTTTGAAGTGAATTCCGAGAAGTCGATTTTTACAAGATCACTGCTGTCGTTCGGCAAGATAGCCATTTCACTTTCGTTAAGGTCTTGCTTGCAGTCCTCTGTCAGGTAATCTTCAACACCTACAAGAGTACCTTTTAGCTTTTTAACTTTTAGGTAGTCCTGCATAAGAGTTTTCTCTGTTGCAACCCAGTTGTAACCGTTGTTTTCGTATATAGGTATTTCAAGTGCATTGTAAAGTACCTGTGCAATCATACCTCTTGTTGCACCTTCACTGTAACCTGTTGAATTGACTTTCTTTGTAAGGTCAAGAGTGTTTGCCTGCTTAATGAAGCCTTCCGGCCATTCACCGAGATTTTCGGCAAACTGAACATAACCTAATGTACAAACTACCATTTTAAGAGCTTGTTCATAAGTTACAGGAGCGTCCGGAGCAAAAGTACCGTCGCCCATACCTGCGATTATGCCAAGGTTGTAGGCAGTTTGAATATAGTTCTTTGCCCAGTGTGAAGCGTCAACATCAGTAAAGTCTGATGAGTCGTATGCAAGGTCTTTGTAGCCAAGTATAAATACGATAAGCTTTGTGAATTCAGCTCTTGTGATTTGACCGTCAGGCTTGAAAGTACCGTCTTCGTATCCGTCAATAACTTTAAGCTTTGTTAAAGTTGTAATAGCGTCTTTGTAAGTATTATCGTCACCTACGTCGCTGAATGCAGCAAAAACCGATGTTTGACATATGACGGAAAGTGTCATAATAAGTGATGTCAGAATTGCTGTTAGTTTTTTCATGAGTTATTCATCCTTTCGTTTTGAATTTAGTGTAGTAATATTCAGATACTGATATTTTATCATTCTTTTATATATAAGTCAATTAAAATAATATATTTCACAATTGTGAATTTTAATAAAATTGTGTAAAAAAATTTATTTAACATTGCAATAATAAGAGGAAAGTGCTACAATATCTATTGACTGACATTTTTAATATTAGTTATATATAAATATGAAGAAAAACGTGGAGGAACATTTATGGATAATAAAAAGAAAAACCGTTCGCCGCTGAAAAATCCGTTATTGATATTTTTGGTGATTTCGGTTATTGCGACAGTTATTTTAAATATGGTAATGCTGTCGTTGCAGACACCGAAGAAACAGGAAATATCGTACAGTGAATTTTTGACTATGCTTGATGAAAATAAGGTTGACGAGGTTATTTTGCAGTCGGAGCAGATTGTCATATATGAAAAGTATGACGAATCACAGCCGATAACAACGCCTAAAACAACCGAGTTTATGAAGATGATGGGCATAGATACAGACGCGGTTATAGAACAGGCAAAGGAAAACAGCAGAAATGTGTATTATACGGGATATATCCCTGACGACAGACTTCTTGCGGATTTGGACAGTCACGGTGTGAAGTATTCCACACCGATACAGCATAACAGTCCTGTGCTTGATTTCTTCCTTACATGGATATTGCCGTTGGTAGTTATTTATTTACTGTTCTTTATTTTGACACGTTCAATGTCGAAGAAAATCGGCGGTGGCGGCGGAATTATGGGAATAGGTCAGTCCAACGCAAAGATGTATAACGTAGAAAATGCGACAGGCGTAACGTTTGCGGACGTTGCCGGTCAGGAAGAGGCTAAAGAATCGCTTGACGAAATAGTCGATTATCTTCATAATCCGTCAAAATATCTTGCAATCGGTGCAAAACAGCCTAAGGGTGCACTTTTGGTCGGACCGCCGGGAACAGGTAAAACACTTCTTGCAAAGGCGGTTGCCGGTGAGGCGAAAGTGCCGTTTTTCTCGCTTTCCGGTTCGGAATTTGTGGAAATGTTTGTCGGCGTCGGTGCGTCAAGAGTTCGTGACTTGTTTAAGCAAGCATCGGCAAAAGCACCTTGTATTATATTTATAGACGAAATTGACGCAATCGGTAAATCGAGAGATAATCAGATTAGTTCAAATGATGAACGTGAACAAACTTTAAATCAGCTGTTAAGCGAAATGGACGGGTTTGATTCGTCAAAGGGACTTGTTATTTTGGCGGCAACCAACCGTCCGGAAGTGCTTGATAAGGCACTTTTAAGACCGGGTAGATTTGACAGAAGAATTATTGTTGAAAAGCCTGATTTAAAGGGCAGAGAAGATATTTTGCGTGTGCATATCAAGCACGTTAAAACAGAGCCTGACATTAATCTTCACGAAATGGCACTTGCAACAAGCGGTGCGGCAGGCGCAGACCTTGCGAATATGGTAAATGAGGCGGCTTTAAGGGCGGTAAGATGTAACAGAAAGACCGTAAGCCAAGAGGATCTTATGGAGGCTGTTGAAGTCATAATCGCGGGTAAAGAAAAGAAAGACAGAATTTTGTCCGAAAAGGAAAAGAGAATTGTTTCGTTCCACGAAGTCGGTCACGCACTTGCAACGGCGGTACAGAAACATACTCAGCCTGTTCACAAAATCACAATCGTTCCGAGAACTATGGGTTCGCTTGGTTATACAATGCAAATGCCCGAAGAGGAAGAACGTTATTTGATGTCGAAAGACGAAATAGTTGACCAGATTACAGTGTTCCTTGCAGGCCGTGCGGCGGAAGAACTTGTATTCAACTTGCAGACAACAGGTGCGTCAAACGATATTGAACGTGCAACGTCACTTGCGAGAAATATGATTACTCAGTACGGTATGTCGGAGAAATTCGGTATGGCAGGGCTTGAAAGCATACAGAATAAATATCTTGACGGCAGAAACGTTTCAAACTGTTCGGAGGAAACAAAGACAGATATTGATAAGGAAGTTGTACGCGTATTGAAAGAGTGTCATGAAAAGGCATTTAATATATTGAAAGAAAACCGTGACGCACTTGATGAAATCGCAGAATTTCTTATTAATAAGGAAACTATTACGGGCGATCAGTTTATGGAGATATTCAACCGCGTAAAAAGTGGCAGAGAAAATTCTGACAGTGACGCAGAAGAAAGTGCCGCAGTTAATGAAGAAAATGATAAAGAAGAATAACGGTACGTTCAAAAAGTGCTTTGCTCAAAGGCTTAGGGAACTGAGAAAAGAAAACGGCATAACACAGGCGGGACTTGCGGAGAGAATGAATGTTTCGAGAACGTGTATCGCGAATTGGGAAAGCGGCGAGCGTATTCCCGAAGTGGCGGCTATAACGTATCTTGCCAAGCTTTTTAAAGTTCCCGTTGACTACCTTTGCGGCAGAACGGACGAACGGTACAGAGTGAAATTGCTTGATAATATCGACTTCGACTTAACAAAACTAAACGGCAAAGGCATTGAAATGCTTTGCGAATATTACGATTATCTTGTCAGCAGTGAAAAATATAGAGCAAAATAGTAAAAAATGCTTGACATTTGCTGAAAAAAGATATATAATTACAAGGCTTGCGGTAAACGTAAGCAATCCTTGCCCACACGGGGTATGTGTGGGACAAAAGTCCATAAGGAGGTGCAGAAAATGGCTGAAAAAATACTAAACAGCTATGAAACAATTTTTATCATTGACGCAACACTTGATGAGGAAACGGTTACTGCTCTAAAGGATAAGTTTACAACACTTATCGAACAGAACGGTGAACTTGAATCTGTTGACGAATGGGGCAAGAGAAGACTTGCTTACGAAATTAATGATAGAACAGAAGGTTTCTACTATCTCGTAAACTTCAAGGCTGACAGCGAGTTCCCTAAAGAACTTGAAAGACAGTACAAGATTACAGAAGGTATCCTAAGAACTATTGTTATCAGAAAAGACGAAGAATAGTCTTTTGTGAAGAAAGCGGTGTAAGTATGAACAAAGTTATATTAATGGGACGTCTTACACGCGACGTCGAAATGCGTCAGACTCCGAACGGTGTTTCACTTGCGAGATTTTCAATCGCGGTAAACAGACGTTTCGCCGGTAAAGATGCTCAGCAGCAGGCTGATTTCATCAACTGCGTTGCATGGCGTCAGACAGGTGAATTTATCGCAAGATATTTCCAAAAGGGCAGTATGATTGCGGTAGTCGGAAGTATTCAATCGAGAAGTTGGGACGGTAATGACGGTAAAAAGCAGTATGCGACGGAAGTTGTTGTAGACGAGGCTTACTTTACCGGTTCAAGAGCCGAATCAGGTACTCAAGGCGGAGGAAATTATCAGAACCAAGGCTTTAATCAGGGCGGATTTAACGCTCCTCAATCGCAGCCTGCACAAGGCAGTGAACCAAACTTTGGTGATGATTTTGATATGGGCGATTTTTCGGACCTTGACGGTTCGGAAGACGATTTGCCATTCTAACATCCGCGTGATAAAAATTGATAGGAGGAAAATAACATGGCTGAAAGAAATGACAGACCACAGAGAGCAAGAAGACCTAAGAAAAAGGTTTGTATGTTCTGCGTAGATAAGGTTGAGCATATCGATTATAAGGATACAGCAAAGCTTAGAAGATACGTTACTGAAAGAGGCAAGATCGTGCCAAGACGTATCAGCGGTAACTGTGCAAAGCACCAAAGACAGCTTACAACAGCTATCAAGCGTGCAAGAATTATAGCACTATTGCCATTCGTTGCTGAATAATTGATTTTTTAAACGGAATGCACTGCATTCCGTTTTTTTATATATAATTTAACGGAAGGTGTTATAATGAACATAAAAGTAAGAGAATTTAATGAAAGCGATATACAAGCCGCAAATGAAATTTGGAACGAAGTCGTAGAGGACGGAGTGGCTTTTCCACAGGAAGAATGTCTTACGGAAAAGAGCGGATTGGAATTTTTTAAGAGTCAGTCATATACAGGTATTGCGTATGATGAAGAAACGGGTGATATTGTCGGACTTTACATACTTCATCCGAACAATGTCGGCAGATGCGGTCATATCTGCAATGCAAGCTATGCGGTGAAATCAACACAAAGAGGTAAGCATATAGGTGAAATTCTTGTGACGGATTGCTTGAAAAAAGCAAAGGAAATCGGTTACGGTGTACTTCAATTTAATGCTGTTGTCGCAACTAATCAATATGCACTTAAATTATATAAAAAACTCGGCTTTGTACAACTCGGTGTAATACCTAACGGTTTCCGTATGAAAGACGGAACATACGAAGATATAATTCCGCATTATCACACTTTATAAAAATTTTTTTGAAAAAAGTGCAACCTTTTGGTGTGCTGAATTGTATTATAAGTGAAGGGAGGGGGATTAATGACAGACGAAAGGTCAAAAACAGACGTTTCATCTGACGAAGTTATACGCAAGTATTTTGATACGGTGTATAAACTTGCTTTGTCACAAACGAAAAATCAAACTTTTGCCGAAGATGTGACGCAAGATGTGTTTGTTCGATTTATACAGAATAAAGATAAATTTGAGTCGGAGGAACATATAAAGGCTTGGCTCATTCGTGTGACGATAAATTGCTCAAAGAGTGTTTTTATGTCATCGTGGTTCAAGAAAACCGTTCCGCTTGAAGAAGATTTAACCTTTGACAATCCCGAAAAAAGTGACGTGTATTTCGCTGTACAAGACCTTCCCTTAAAATATCGTACGGTGATACATCTTTTCTATTATGAGGATATGAGCGTGAGGGAAATCGCCGAAAGCATTGACGTAAAAGAATCGACTGTTAAATCGCATTTACATAGAGGCAGAATGTTGCTTAAAAATAAACTGAAAGGAGATTATGACTTTGTTTAGGAAAATTTATAAACAGGCCAATGACGATATAAAACCGAGTGAAGATATGATAAACAGAGTTATCTTGAATGCACATAAGGGTGCAGAGAAAAGACAATCTCCCCTGCCGTATAGGCGATACGCAAAATATGCGGTATCGGCTGCGGCGGCAGTTGTTGTTGTGTCCGCGGCGGTTATATCTATGCCGTATTGGCAGAAAACAAGAGATGACGGCGTGATTATTGAGGAGCAAGTTTCAACACCGACACCGTCCGATATGTCGGAAAGTGTAGTTTCAAATACGGCGGATACTTCATATCCGTATCCTACCGATAGTCCCCAAACTATTCAAAATCCCTATACTCCCCCTCCCAATAACTATTCGGATAGTCAAACTGAAACGGAGAAAAAGAACGGTGACTATAAGAGTAGTGACAATGAAAAAGTTGCGGTAAATAATCGGATAGTAAACGAGAACAAATCGCTTAAAATCGAGGATAAAACCAAAATCCCCAATATCGAGAGTGAACAAAACAGTGAAAATCAAGAAATAACGGAAGATGTCACTGTCGAAGAAAGTGCAATCGAGGAAAACACAATCGAATTGTCAACAATATTTTCTGCTTTTATGGCAAGCGACAGAACAGCAGAAATCAATGCAAAAAAAGAAGTGCCGACTGAAATTACAGGCGATGAAGGCAATGCCGATACGGTTATCGGCAGCGGAATGGCAATGAGTTCAGCTATGGCTACGTCAGTGCCGACACCTCAAATAGAAATAAACGCTCCGAGCGGTTTTGAAACAACCGATACATATAACGGCGGTGTGGCTTTTGAATCAGAAAATGGCGGAAGAATAGACGTAAATTATTATTACAGCGGAAATGACGATACGGAGCCGGTGTATAACGAATATGAAAATGATGTATCGGCATATTTTACCGAAGATAAAATCGATTATAATATTTACGGAACCGATACGGGCAGAGAGCCTGTGGAGGAAGTAGTCAATTCAATCAAATAAAGTATTGAATTGATTTGCAATCTGTGATATAATATAAACAATATAATGATTTCGGAGGTAATGATTGTGAATAAGAAGATAATAGCATCTGTATTGGCTGCCGCATCTGTTTTGACTGTATCGGCAGGCGCTTTGGCTGATGATAACATTACGGTTACGGTAAACGGAAATAATGTTTCTTTTGTGGAAATAACACCTTTTATTGAAAATGACCATACACTTGTTCCTATGCGTGAAATATTCGAGGCACTTGGCGCAGACGTACAGTGGGACGATGAAACAAGAACTGTTATATCATATGATTCGGTAAGTGACGTAAGCATTACAATGCAGATTGATTCTGATGTAATGTATGTAAACGGTGACGCGGTTACACTTGAAACACCTGCAAAAATCGTGGGTTCATCAACGGTTGTGCCTGTAAGAGCAATCGCTGAGGGTATGCACAGCGTTGTCGGTTGGGACGAGGCAACAAAGACAGTTACTGTTGAAAAGGAAATCAAAACAGAGCCGTCATCACAAATTCCAAACCCATGGACAGATTATAACAGTCTTGACGAACTTAATGCGGCATTGAATAATGCAGAGAGCGTAAAATATCAAGTGGCTGATTTGAACGCAAGCAGTTTTGATGAGGGCAGCAAGTGCGAGGCACAAAGCTACAGATACCTTGCCGACAGTAATTTGGCAGAAATCAACTACACTTACAATACAAATGTATTAGACATTACAGTTCGTACACAACCGGGTGACGCAGACATTTCGGGTATATCGGGCGGTACTAAGGTTGAGGACTACAAAGTAGCCGATTCGGCAGTTGAAATTTACACATACGATAAAACAACATACGCAATATGGTCATGCGAGGACGCGGGTACAGTAATGAGTCATAGCGTTGCCGTAACGGAAAATGAAACTGTTACAGACGTGAATGCTCTTGTAAAAGCACTTGTAGACGACGTTGAAACAAATCACCCAAGAGGTTAATTTGACTGAAATAAAATATAAAAAACCGCTTTTATAAGCGGTTTTTTTGGTGTGAAAATACAGTTGAGAAAAATGCAGTGATATGGTATAATTTAAGATATGAAAAACGAAAGAGGTATTAAAATGGTTATTTTATATGAAGTACACGATAATTTATACGTAAATATGACGAACAAATGTCCGTGCGCGTGCACATTCTGTCTAAGACAGACGAGGGACGAAATGAATCATTCGGGCAGTCTTTGGCTTGAAAGAGAACCGAGCGTTGAAGAAGTTAAAAACGAATTTTCAAAATTCGATATGGATAAGTATAAAGAGGTTGTTTTCTGTGGTTTCGGTGAGCCGACCGAAAGACTTGACGATGTGCTTGAAGTCTGTCGGTTTATAAAGGATAAGTATAACAAGACTATCCGTATAAACACAAACGGCCTTGCCGACCTTATTCACAAAAAGAACACTGCGCCTATGTTTGACGGACTTATCGATATTGTTTCAATCAGCCTTAATACACCGAACAAGGAACGTTATCTTGAACTTACACGCAGTAAATTCGGTATCGAATCATTTGACGCAATGATTAAGTTTGCCGAAAATGTAAAGCACTATGTAAAGGAAGTTGTGCTTTCGACTGTTTCGACAACGCTTACAGAGGAAGAAGAAAAGGAATGTGCCGATATTTGTAAAAAAATCGGCGTGACATACAGAATAAGACCGTTCGAGGATTGATAACTATGAGTACTGTTGCAACAGAAATGATAAAGTATTATGCAGGTGACAAGAAACGCATAAACCATTTTATAAAAGTACACGGCTATGCCAAAGCGATAGGCGAAGCGGAGGAGCTTGATGAAAGGACTATGCTTATTCTTGAAACTGCCGCATATGTGCATGATATAGGAATAAAGATAAGCGAAGAAAAATATAATTCTTCTGCGGGCAAATATCAGGAAATCGAAGGCCCGCCGATTGCAGAGGAAATGCTCACGAAATTGGGATATGACAAAGACGTTATCGAACGTGTGTCATACCTTGTCGGTCATCATCACACATATTCAAATATCGACGGTATCGACTATCAAATACTTGTTGAGGCGGACTTCCTTGTCAATATAGATGAGGACGAAATGACAAAAGAAACGGCTAAAAACGTTCGTGAGAAGATATTTAAGACAAAATCCGGTACACAAATGCTGGATAATTTATTTTTAACGGAGCTGATAAAATAATGTGGATAGGACTCGTATGCCTTTACGGAGTTTTAAAGGGTGTAAGAGATATAATAAAGAAAAAGGCAATGGAGAAAAACAGTGCTATGGAGGTGCTGTTTTTCTACACGTTTATAAGCTTTTTATTCGTGACGCCGAGCGTGAAAAACGCATTGTCGATAGATTTTCATTATATCGGATTTGTAATGATAAAATCGGCTATAATTTTTATAGCTTGGATATGCAGTTTTAAGGCGATAAAGAAACTGCCGATTGGATTTTACGGAATTATGGATATGTCGCGCGTAATATTTGCGACAGTGCTGGGAGTAACGGTGCTGGGAGAAGTTATGACGGGACATAAGATTGCCGGTATGGCACTTGTGCTTGTCGGATTGCTTTTTGTAAATGCCAAAGGCAAGGGATTGGGCGAAGAAAAAACAAAGCCGATATACATTGTACTTGTGCTTATATCGTGTCTTTGCAACGCTGTTTCGGAACTGCTTGATAAAATGCTTATGCAGAGTATGAACAGCGGTCAACTTCAATTTTGGTATATGTTCTTTATGGTAATATTGTATTTGGGCTATATGATTGTAACCAAAACAAAAATAGATTTCAGAACGATATACAAAAATTATTGGATACTTATTTTGAGCGTGCTGTTTGTAATCGGCGATAAGGCACTGTTTATCGCGTGCAGCAAGCAGGAAAGCACGGTTGTCGCAATGACTCTTATAAAACAATGTTCGGTTATGATTACGATTATAGGCGGACGAATTGTGTTCAAAGAAAAACGCACGCTTTATAAAATGGTGTGCGCGGCGGTTATAATCGCCGGAATAGTTTTTGCCGTTATGTAAAAAATTAAATTTATTATTGCAAAAAAATGGTTGATATGATAGAATGATTTATATATAATCTATAATGGCATTAATAGTATATGAAGGGAGTCGGATTATGCTGGATATATATAATGTATTAGATGCAATATCGGAAATTGTATATGTATCTGACGCAGAAACTCATGAGATTTTGTACATAAATGAGGCGGGAAAGAAAATTCTCGGCGATTGTTTGGGTGAAACGTGTTATAAACTTTTTCACGGCAAAAGTGCGGAATGTGCGAATTGTCCTTGCTTGAACGGTGAGGGACTTTCTGAGTATATTCGTGAAAATGTAATGACGGAAAAAGCATATATTATTAAGCATAAGGATACTGTGTGGGACGGTAAAAAGGCATATTTGGATATTGCGTTTAACATTACCAACACTGAAGAAATTCAGAAAAGACTTGAACAACGTCTTGATATGGAGCATATTTTGGTAAGCTGTATGGTTGAAATGCACAAGAATAAACCGTTTGAAGAAGGCTTTACAAATTTGCTTGGAATAATAGGCAAGTATTTTGAGGCGGATAAAGTTTTTGTGTTCAGTTATGATGAAAATAAACTGAGCAATGTATTTGAATGGAATAACAATGGCGTCAATCCGAGAGCGGAAGAACTTAAAAGCTTGGATTCAAATGTTGTTGATAATTGGCTGCCGACCTATGACAGCAATGAAAATGTTATTTTAAATAATGTCGAAGATTTGAAAGAAATTTCTGTTGAGGCATATCATCAGGCGGTAAAAAGCGGTGTGCAAAGGCTTGTTGCGTCACCGATTGCCGATAACGGTAAGATAATCGGTTTTATCGGCGCAAGTAATTTGCCGGAAGAAAAATTTTCTCAAATTGTGACATTCTTTGACGCACTTGATTATTTTGTTGCGTCAATGATTATTCGCGAAAAGAGTTCGCGAAAACTCAGAGAGCTGAGTTACGTTGATTCGCTTACGGGCTTATATAACAGAAATAAGTTTACAGAAGATACCGAAAGAATTATGAGAGGTCGTAATTGCGGCTTGGGCGTGCTTTATATGGACCTTAACGGTTTGAAAGAGATTAACGATAAAAGCGGTCATTGCGGCGGTGATTGTGCACTGAAAGATATAGCGAGCGTGATTGTTGAGTCGTTTGGCAAGGAGTGTTCATACAGAGTCGGCGGAGATGAATTTGTCGTGCTTTGCTATGATACGAATGATAAGGAGTTTACAGCTAAGGTTACTGCGTTCAGAAATTTGATTTCTGAAATGAAGTATAAAGTGTCGATTGGTTTTCATTATTCTAAAGATTCGTCGGATATTGATGAAGTAATAAAGATTGCCGATGAAAAAATGTATCAGGATAAGAAATATTATTACAGAAATAACGGTCAGTCGGCAAGATACAGATTTTATAATGATACGTTTGTGTCATTCTCAACACAGGAAAAGTTAAAAAAACTTATACAGGAAGAAAGATTTGTTATATGGTTCCAACCGAGATTTTCAGCAATCGACGGAGAGTTTTGTGGCAGTGAGGCGCTTATCAGATATTTTGATGAGGACGATACGATTGTTTCGCCTATGGATTTCATTCCCGCAATGGAATATAACGAAACAGTGCATATGATAGACCTTTATGTGTTCAGACACGTCTGTGAATATATTTCCGGCTGGATTGAGGCGGGTAAAAATATTAAGCCTGTGTCGGTTAATATATCGCATTGCACGATTGTCAGACCTAATTTTATGGAAAATCTTATGGATATTTGGTTTGATTATAATATCCCGAAAGATTCAATCGTGATTGAAGTGTCGGAGGATAAGGTTAAGGGTGGTCTTAACGATGTGCTTGACAAAATTGTGGAACTTAAAAATAACGGTTTCCATATCGCTATTGATAATTACGGTGCGAAATATGCGGACTTGTTCTTGTTCTCGGAAGTTAAATTCGATACATTGAAACTTGACCGTGAACTTGTTCATAAGCTTGAAACGGATGAAAAGACTTGTATGATTTCAAAGTCGGTTATAGATATTTGTAAAAATTATAACATTTCCGTTGTCGCCGAGGGCGTCGAAAATGAAAAGGAATATGATATTTTGAAAGAAATGGGCTGCGATGAGGCACAGGGATATTTGTTCGATAAACCGATGTCGTGGAATAGATTTGAAGAAAAATATTTGTAATTTAAAAGGCGGTACATAATGTATCGCCTTTTTATGTATATAAATCGTAGGATGTAATTATGTTATGTTTTAACACATAAAAGGACTTGTCCATTCGTGAACAAGTCCTTAATCGTTAAATATTTTAACCGAAGTATCTCTTTAACATACCTTCAAAGCCTTTTCCGTGTCTTGCCTCATCTTTTGCCATTTCGTGAACTGTGTCGTGAATAGCGTCGTAGCCAAGTTCTTTTGCTCTCTTTGCAAGTTCAAGTTTACCTGCTGTTGCACCACACTCAGCCTCTGATCTAAGTTCAAGATTTTTCTTTGTTGACGGAGTTACAACTTCACCAAGAAGTTCAGCAAATTTTGCAGCGTGTTCAGCCTCTTCCAAAGCGGCTCTCATATAAAATTCGCCGATTTCAGGATAACCCTCGCGGATTGCCTGTCTGCTCATTGCGATATACATACCGACTTCTGTACATTCGCCTTCAAAATTAGCCTTTAGACCTTCGTAAACATCAGCTTCAACCTGATCCTTTGCGCCTACTCCGATAACGTGTTCACATACAAAGTTTAGTGCAGTACCCTCTTCCATAACAGTGAACTTTGAACCCGGAACACCGCACTGTGGACATTTTTCAGGTGGTTCGTTACCCTCGTGAACATAACCGCATACCGGACATACATACTTTTTCATAATAAATTTCCTCCTTAGAATTAATTATTTTTTTTACTACTACAATTTTCGCAGATACCGTAAAATATAAGCGAATAGTCTTCTATATCTGCATTTAATTTTTCCGCCGCTTGATTTTTTATCTTGTCCATACCGTCTAAATCAACATCGTATATTTTGTCACACTTATTACATACGAAATGGAAGTGTCGGTGGACAAAACCGTCGAAATGCTCTTTGTTTGCGGAGGTACTGATTTTTAAAATATCTCCGTTTTCCGCAAGCTGTGCAAGGTTTCTGTATACAGTTCCAAGACTGATGTTTGGAAATTCCTTACGCAGATTTTCGTACAGCCAATCAGCCGACGGGTGGGAGCGTGTACTTCTAAGCAGCGTTAGAAGTGCCTCACGCTGTTTTGAATACTTCATACATTTCACTCCTTCAAAATCAATGATGATAATCATTACTGATTTATGAGTTCATTATAACAGACGTTTTTCTGTTTGTCAATAGTTTTTTGAAATAAATTTAGATTAATTTTGTATAAATTTAATTTTGGGTGTTGCCACCACTCCTCAAGGAGAGAAAAAAGGCTCCCATAGAGGGGAGCTGTCGGCATAGCCGACTGAGGGGTGGTTGTGTGTGGCGACCGATGATCGCCCCTACGGAGTGTGATTGATGAATAGCCACCACTCCGTCACTGCGTGCCACCACTCCTCAAGGAGAGGCAAGAAAGGCTCCCATAGAGGGGAGCGGGCGACAAAGTCGACTGAGGGGTGGCTATGTGTGGCGATCGATGATCGCACCTACGGAGGGGCTATGTAGGGCGACCGATGATCGCCCCTACGAAAAGATGGGATTAATAAGGAGTGCGTATGCCACCACTCCGTCACTGCGTGCCACCTCTCCTCAGGAGAGGCAAGAAAGGCTCCCATAGAGGGGAGCTGTCGGCACAGCCGACTGAGGGGTGGTTTCGCACATTGCAAAATACTTTTTTATTCTAAAATTTACGATATTTTTTGATTAGTCTTGATTTTATCGGCGGTTTATAATATAATATAGAAGTAAAATTATGTTTACAGGAAAGGAACTGATAAATATGAAGAAAATGGAACAGCTTTACGAAGGAAAAGCAAAGAAGGTTTTTAAAACTGATGACGAAAATCTTTACATCGTTGATTACAAAGATGACGCAACTGCATTTAACGGTCTTAAAAAAGGTCAAATTGCAGGTAAGGGTGTTGTGAACAACAAAATGTCAAACTTCCTTATGCAAATTATGGAAAAGAACGGTATCCCTACTCATTTTGTTGAAGAAATTTCAGACAGAGAAACTGTTGTTAAGAGAGTAGAAATCGTACCTTTGGAAGTAATCATCAGAAATATTGCGGCAGGTAGTTTTTCAAAGCGTTTCGGCGTTGAAGAAGGCAAGAAATTAAACTGCACAACTTTGGAATACTGTCTAAAGAACGACGACCTTGGCGATCCTATGATTAACGATTATCAGATTATCGCTATCGGTGCCGCTACTAAAGAGGATCTTGATACTATTGCTGACCTTACTTTTAAAGTAAATGATGTTCTAAAAGCATATTTTGAAAGTGTTAATATAGAACTTGTTGATTTCAAGATTGAGTTCGGTAAAACTCCTGACGGTCAGATTATTCTGGCTGATGAAATCTCACCTGACACTTGCCGTCTATGGGACGCTACAACTCACGAAAAACTTGACAAAGACCGTTTCAGACGTGATATGGGCAATGTTGAAGAAGCATACGCAGAGGTATTTAAACGTCTTGGACTATAATTAAGTGTAGACCGAATTAAATTGCCCGGCTCACCGCTTTTTGCCGAGGACAGTGCATATGTACGGCACCGTCGACTGCAAAGCGGAAATCAAAGCGATTTTCTTCGGTCTTATAAAAAATTCAGAGGAGTAAATGAAATGGCAACAAATACTTACGAAAGTCCGTTAAACTCACGTTATGCGTCAAAGGAAATGCAGTACATTTTTTCTCCGGACAAGAAATTCTCAACTTGGAGAAAACTTTGGATTGCACTTGCAGAAAGTGAAAAAGAACTTGGACTTGATATAACAGACAAACAGATTGCTCAAATGAAAGAGCATATTTACGATATTAATTATGATGTTGCAAAGGCTCGTGAAAAGGAAGTTCGTCACGATGTAATGTCACACGTTTACGCATACGGCGTACAGTGTCCGGACGCAAAGCCTATTATTCACTTGGGTGCAACAAGTTGTTATGTCGGTGACAACACTGATATTATCATAATGACAGAGGCTATGCAGCTTGTTAAGAAAAAGCTTGTATGTCTTATCGGAGAGCTTGCAAAGTTTGCAAAGGAATATAAGGATTTGCCGACATTGGCATTTACTCATTTTCAGCCGGCACAGCCTACAACAGTAGGTAAGCGTGCGTCATTGTGGCTTGAAGATTTGCTTATGGACCTTGAGGACGTTGATTATCAGCTTTCAAAGGCAAAGCTTTTGGGCTGTAAGGGTACAACGGGTACACAGGCAAGTTTCCTTGAACTTTTTGAGGGTGACCATGAAAAATGTAAAATGCTTGACAAGAAGATTGCCGAAAAAATGGGTTATGAAGAATCATTCCCTGTAAGCGGTCAGACATATCCGAGAAAACTTGACTCTCAAATGCTTAACACATTGAGCCTTATCGCACAGAGTGCGTACAAGTTCTCAAATGACATCAGACTTCTTCAACACTTAAAGCAGATTGAAGAACCGTTTGAAAAGTCGCAAATCGGTTCATCGGCAATGGCTTATAAGAGAAACCCTATGAGAAGTGAAAGAATCGGCTCTCTTGCAAGATATGTAATAGTAGACGCACTTAATCCGGCAATCACTGCATCAACGCAATGGTTTGAAAGAACACTTGATGACAGTGCAAATAAGCGAATTTCAGTTCCTGAGGCTTTTCTTGCAGTAGACGCTATTCTCAGCTTGTACATCAACGTTGTTGACGGGCTTGTGGTATATGATAAAGTAATCAATCAGCAGTTTATGCGTGAAATTCCGTTTATGGCTACTGAAAATATTATGATGGACGCCGTTAAAAAAGGCGGTGACAGACAGGATCTACACGAAAAAATCAGAGTATATTCTATGGAGGCGGGAAAGACTGTTAAAATGGAGGGTAAGGAAAACAACCTTGCCGAACTTATTGCCGGCGATCCTGCATTCGGTTTGACTTTGGAAGAAATTAATGCTGTTATGAAACCTGAAAATTTTGTCGGACGTGCTCCGCAGCAGGTTGAAGATTTCTTAAAGGATTACGTTGAGCCTGTTCTTGAAAAGAACAAGGATTTACTTGGTATTGAAGTTGAAATTAACGTCTGATCTATTTAAAATATAAATTTAGAGGTATTTATATGAAGAAAATTATATCTTGCCTTGTTGCGGTTTGTATGGCTGCGATGTCGTTTGTGACCGTACACTGCGAGGATAATATTAAAGTGATACTTGACGGCAAAACGCTTGAATTTGACGTTCAGCCACAAATTATAGACGAACGCACACTTGTGCCTATGCGTGTGATATTCGAGGCATTGGGCGCGGATGTTGAGTGGGAAGAGGAAACTCAGACTATCAACGCAAGACGTTCGGATACTGATGTGTTTTATATCAGTATGCGTGTGGGTGACAAGATAATTCATAAGGAGACGGTTAAGGAGAACTTGCCGACATCAAACGATATTGAACTTGATGTACCGCCGATGATTATAGACGAACGTACGCTTGTTCCTGTTCGTGCGGTTTCGGAGTGCTTTGGCTGTAAGGTAGAGTGGGACGGCGAAAGTCAAACTGTTATTATTGAAAGCAATTCTGACAATAATACAGATACTGACGTGCCGACACCGTCACCGACAGAAACGCCTGTCAATTCAGTTAATACAATCGAATATAACGCCGATAATGAGCAGTATGCAAGTTATATGAAAGAATTTAAAATTCTTGACGCGGTAAAAAATTCGGACGGCAACTATGATATAACATACGCACTTCAAACATATCTTGAAGGTCGTGGTTTGGTTGTGGTTGAATTTAGGTGCCTTGATGAAAACGGCAGTGAAGTTGACAGATTCGGCGGAGCATTCCAAGGCACAGATTATACATGGAGCGCTCAAGAGGCGAAAACAACAATTTCCGGTAAAACAACACGCATTGAGCTTGTAATTGAAAAATAAGTTATGAAATTAAAAATCAGGCAAACGCTTGGTTAGCATAGGAGGACAAATACATGGTAAAAGCAATAGTTGGTGCAAACTGGGGCGATGAAGGTAAGGGCAAGATTACAGATATGCTTGCTGCTGACAGTGACATCGTAATCAGATTTCAGGGCGGTGCAAACGCAGGTCACACTATTATAAACGAATACGGAAAATTTGCATTGCATCTTCTTCCGTCAGGTTCATTCAATCAGAATGTAACAAATATGATCGGAAACGGTGTTGCACTTGATATTCCTGAACTTATAAAGGAAATTGACGAGGTCGTAAAACGTGGTGTTCCAAAGCCGAACATTGTTGTGTCAGAAAGAACACAGGTTCTTATGCCTTATCACAAGTTGTTTGATCAATACGAAGAAGAAAGACTTTCAGACCGTCAGTTTGGTTCTACAAAGTCAGGTATAGCACCGTTCTTCTCAGATAAATTTTCAAAAATCGGTTTTCAGGTTTGGGAACTTTTCGAGCCTGAAAGACTAAAGGAAAAGATTAAGAACGTAATCGAAGTAAAAAATCTTATGCTTGAACATATCTATCATAAACCGCTATTGGACGCAGACGAGCTTTTCCATACACTTATGGAATATGCCGATATGATTAAGCCGTATGTGATTGATTCGGTTGCATTTATGCACAACGCAATCAAAGAGGGTAAGAAAATTCTTTTGGAAGGTCAGCTTGGCTCACTGAAAGATCCTGATTTCGGTATTTATCCGATGACAACTTCTTCATCTACTCTTGCCGGTTACGGTGCGGTTGGTGCAGGTATTCCTCCGTATGAAATTACAGACATAATTACAGTTGTAAAAGCATATTCATCAGCAGTTGGTGCAGGTGCATTTGTTTCGGAAATATTCGGCGAAGAGGCAGATGAACTTAGAAGACGCGGCGGTGACGGCGGTGAATTCGGTGCTACAACAGGCAGACCGAGACGTATGGGTTGGTTCGACTGTGTTGCGTCACGTTACGGCTGTCGTGTACAGGGTACAACTCAAGTTGCATTTACTGTACTTGACGTACTTGGTTATCTTGATGAAATTCCTGTATGTGTGGGATATGAAGTTGACGGTGAAGTTATCAGAGATTTCCCTACAACAAACAAGCTTGAAAGAGCAAAGCCTGTTTTGAAAGTTCTTCCTGGTTGGAAAACTGACATCAGAGGAATCAAGAAATATGAAGACTTACCGGAAAATTGCCGTAAGTACATCGAATTTGTTGAAAAAGAACTTGAAGTGCCTATTAAGATTGTTTCTAACGGTCCTTCAAGAGAAGATATTATATTGAAATAATTAAAATGAACCCAAGGGGGAATTTGTTATGGACGCATCTAAAATCAAATTGATTATATGGGACCTTGACGAAACCTTTTGGAACGGTACTATTTCAGAACAAAAGGTCGCACCTGTTAAGCAGGCTTGCGACCTTGTTTTGTTATCCTCAAAAAAGGGAATTGTCAATTCGATTTGTTCCAAAAATGATGAAAAGCCGTGTATCGATAAGCTGAAAGAATGGGGTTTGGATAAGTATTTTGTGTTCAATTCGATTAACTGGGAGCCGAAAGGTCAGAGGATTAAAGATACTGTCGAAAGTATGAATTTAAGAACTTGCAATGTACTTTTTATTGACGATAATAAGCTGAATTTGGAGGAGGCAAAGTTTTTCTGCCCCGATATTCTGACAATGCTGCCCGATAAAATCGGTGAACTTTATGCGGCGGTTTCAATGCTTGATAAGAATGACGAAAAATTATCACGTCTTGAAAGTTACAAGGTGCTTGAAAAGAAAAATAAGATTAAAAAGAGTATCGGTTCAAATGAAGAATTTTTGCGACAGAGCAATATCCACGTTGATTTTCATTCGGATTGTGCGGAACACATTGACAGATTGCATGAGCTTATATTCCGTGCAAATCAGCTTAATTTTACGAAAGTGCGTTCAACGAAAGACGAACTTAAAGCGTTGTTTGAAGATAAAAATGCGAAATGTGAATATATAACGGCGTATGACAAGTACGGTGAATACGGAATTGTCGGCTTTTATGCCGTAAAGGATAATACGCTTGTGCATTTTCTGTTTTCGTGCCGTACGCTCGGTATGGGGATTGAGCAATATACATATGAAAAAATCGGTTGTCCGAAACTTGATGTTGTAGGTGACGTATCGGTTAAAATCGGCAAAAACGAGCCGACTGTAACGTGGATAAATCAAGATAACGAAAAGACGGATAATGAATTTGAGGACATAAAAAATACCGGTTTTAAGGTGCTTATAAAAGGGCCTTGCGACTTAAATCAAATATTTTCGTTCATAAAAAATGAGGATATATTCGATTGTGAGTTCACGTATGTGAGCCGCGAAAAACAGTCGCTCGGTGTTGCGATTGAGGGTATGAACCATACATCACAAATTGTAAATGCCTATTCGATTACAGACGAAGAAACAGCCGAAATTTGTAAACTTCCGATATGCGACAGCCAAATGTACTCGGACAGCATTTATAAAAATAAGTACGGAATGATTTTTATAAGTATTTTGACTGACGCTAATCTCGGCGTGTATCGAAATAAAAACAACGGTGCTGTTTTTGCGTTTGGTGAGTATATTTATCCGCTTACCGACAAGGCTATGTGGAAAAAGTATATTAATAAAGAAGTTTATACCGCAAATTGTGATTTTAAAGAAAAGGATTTGCAGAAGATTGCGGAAGAATATGAATTTTTGGGCAGACTTACGCCAAAACAGACGGCGGAAAATCTGCGGTTTATCTATGAGCATATCAAAACCGATACGGAACTTGTTATTTTGCTTGGCTGCGAACGTGAGTACAAGGATAATAAGCTGGAGGCTTGGGTGAACAGGCACAATGACCACAAGGAATATAATTCGGCGGTACGGAAAGAATTTGACGGCTGCAAAAATGTGACGTTGTTTGACGTGAATGAATATATAACGTCCGATGATGATTTTAACGACAGTGTAAACCATTATAAAAAACGTGTGTATTACTTGATGGCACAAAAATTTACCGAAATGATAAATGCTCATGCAAACGCAGATGTAGCAAAGCAAACGTCAAAAGCAAAACTTGCTTATTTAACATTAAAACAAAAAATTAAAAAGATTGTTAAACCAAACGGTTAAATTTTATATTGACAAAACAGTTGCATTAGAATAAAATTAAACTATTGATTAAAATAATTTGGGAGATTATAAATGAGTATACGAAAGGTAACTATATGCTTGGCGGTGATTCTTTTCATATCTGCCACCGTTCTTGCATTTACATCTAATAAACGTGCAGAAAAAAAGGCTGAAAAAGAATATACGCCTACCGTACAGACGGTCACAATGACGGCTGTCGGCGACTGTACGTTGGCAACTGACATAAACGCAGACCCAAACGGCAGCTTTAAATCGGTTGCCGAGTCTTTAAACGGCGATTATTCATATTTCTTTAAAAATGTTTCACCGATATTTTCGGAGGACGATTTAACTATCGTAAATTTTGAGGGTACTTTGTCAAATCAAGGAACAAGACAGGATAAGCAGTTTGCTTTCAGGGGTAAGCCTGAATATGTGCAGATACTTACATCGTCAAGCGTTGAGGCGGCAAACCTTGCAAATAACCACAGTGCCGATTACGGTGACGTAAGTCTTTCGGACACGATAAAATATTTGAATGAGGCCGGTATCTCCAATTTTATAGGTACGAATACTGCGATAAGAGATGTAAACGGAATATCGGTCGGACTTGTCGGAATTGACGCACTTGACGAAACAGAGGCGGCAAAACTTGAAAATGTTATCGGTTCGGTTAAAAGTCTTGGTGCACAGCTTGTTATAGTAAGTATTCACTGGGGCGAAGAAAAGGCTACCGCTCCGAACGATACACAAACAGAGCTTGCACACAAGGCGATTGACGCAGGTGCAGACCTTGTTTTGGGAACACACCCTCACGTTTTGCAGGGTATTGAAAAATACAACGGTAAATATATAGCGTACAGCTTAGGTAACTTCTGCTTCGGCGGTAACAATAACCCGGCGGACAAGGACACAGTTATATACAGACAGACATTTACGTTTGTTGACGGGGTTATGCAGGAGGACGATAATATGACGCTTATTCCCGCAACAATTTCGGGTCATGATGAGTATAACGACTATCAGCCGGCAATAGCTGAGGGTGACAGAAAGACTCAAATAGAGAATAAGTTGATTGAATATTCGACACCGCTCGGACTTTCTACGCTTAATTTCAGATAATTTGTTTTTACTATTGACAAATGGCAGTAAAGTTTAGTATAATATAAAACAGATTAGATGAGATTAGAACAGACAGAGCATATTTTAATATGATTTTTATGCCTCTCGGACTTATCTGTCTGAGAGGTTTTTCTGTTTTTTCTTGCAAAAAAGAAAGGAAGATGTAAAATGAAAAATTTAAAGAAGATTATTGCAATGGGACTAACAGCCGCACTATGTGCCGTTTCTTTGGCAGGTTGCGGAGGCTCGCAAATCGGCGGTGCTGACGGCGAAACAGACGTAAATATTTCGGATACATACAAAATCGGTGTGCTTCAATACGCAGACCACCCGTCGCTTGATAACTGCCGTGAGGGCTTTAAGCAGGGACTTGATTCAGAGGGTATCAAGTATGATATTACAGAATCGTCTGCAAAGGGTGACGACTCAACAAATACACAAATCGCACAACAATTTGTTTCACAAGGTATGGACCTTGTATGCGGTATCGCAACACCGTCTGCACAGGCTTGCTACAATGCGGCTTATGAAGCAAAAATTCCTGTAATCTTTAACGCAGTTTCAGACCCTGTTGCCGCAAAGCTTGCAGAAAGCGATACACAGGCAATGGACGGAATTACAGGTGTAAGCGATATGTTGCCTGTTGACGAACAGTTAAAGCTTATCCGTGAAATGTTGCCTGACGCAAAGAAAATCGGTATACTTTACACAACAAGTGAAGCAAATTCTGTTTCTACAATAGAAACATACAAGCAAAAAGTAGGCGAATACGGTTTTGAACTTGTTGAAAAGGGTATTACAAATGCCGCTGAAATTCCGCAGGCAGTAGACCTTTTGGTAAGCGAAGTTGACTGTATCTCAAATATGACAGACAACACAGTTGTTGAAAACTTGCCTATACTTCTTGAAAAGGCAACTGCTAAAAACATTCCTGTATTCGGCAGTGAAGAAGAACAAGTAGGAAACGGCTGTATAGCGTCAGCCGGTATCGACTACATTGAACTTGGTAAAAAAGCAGGCGTTATGGCTGCAAGAGTGCTAAAGGGTGAGGACGTTAAGAATATCCCTTACGAAACTCTTACAGAAAGTAAAATTACTATCAACACTGACGCCGCAGAAAAAATCGGAGTAACAATACCGCAGTCAATCACAGACAGAGCTGCGGTCAAAAACGCTCCGTCTGAATCATGATTGAAGGACTGATAGTCGGAATACTTGAGCAGGGACTGATATATGGAATAATGGCTATGGGTGTGTATATCACCTATACCATTCTTGATTTCCCCGATTTGTCTGTAGACGGTACGTTCCCTCTCGGAATAGCTATATGCTTTGTGATGATTAATAAAGGTCTTAATCCGTGGCTTGCATTGCTTGCGGCATTTGCCGCAGGGGGCATAGCCGGTATGTTTACGGGAATTTTCAACGTAAAACTCAGAATACGCAATCTTCTTTGCGGTATTCTTACTATGACGGCTCTTTATTCGATAAATTACGGAATAGTCGGAAAAGCGTCGGATTTCCTAAGTATGGATACAACGACTATTTTCTCACAGACAGCTTTCCTTTTCGGAAACGGTCACTTTGCATTGTACTCTAAACTTGTTGTTATTCTTGTGATTACGCTTATCGCAAAGTTTGCACTTGATTGGTATATGCGTACCAAGTCGGGATTTCTTTTAAGAAGTGTCGGAGATAATGAGGGGCTTGTAATCACGCTTGCACAAAATCCGGGAACGGTTAAAATTATCGGTCTTGCGATTGCAAACGGACTTGTTTCGCTTGCCGGTGCGGTGTACTGCCAATACGGCAAAGCGTTTAACGTTGCGTCTGGTACGGGTACTGTTGTTATGGGTCTTGCCGCCGTTATTATCGGCTCGACTATATTTAAGAAAATTAAATTCCTCAGAATTACAACAGGCGTGCTTTTCGGTATGATTATTTATAAGGCTTGTATTTCAATCGCACTTGCCGCAGGCTTGCGTTCACAGGATACAAACCTTATGATTACGATTTTGTTTATCGCAACACTTTGCGTAGACGAATTTTTGCTTAAAAAGAAGAAAGTTGGGGTGAAGAAAAATGCTTGAACTTTCTCACATTTATAAAACTTTTAATCAAGGAACTATTGATGAAAAGGTGCTTTTTTCGGATTTTAACATAACAGTAAACGACGGTGATTTTGTCGGAGTTATCGGTTCAAACGGTTCGGGAAAAACGACTATGTTAAATGTCATTTCGGGCGATATGCCGATTGACAGCGGAAGTGTTTTGCTTGACGGTAAGGAGCTTAATAAGCTTAAAAACTTTAAACGTGCTCAGAGAATAGGCAGAGTTTTTCAAAATCCCGCAATGGGAACCTGTCCGTCAATGACCATATGGGAAAACCTGTCAATCGCAGATAATAAGGGTAAGAATTTCGGACTTTCGTTTGGACTTAACCGTCAGAGAAAAGACTTTTACCGTTCACAGCTTGAACTTTTGGGTATGGGACTTGAAAACAGACTTTCAACTCTTGCAGGCTCACTTTCGGGCGGTCAAAGGCAGGCACTTGCACTTATTATGGCGACTATGATCAGACCTGATTTGTTGCTTTTGGACGAACATACAGCCGCGCTTGACCCTAAATCTTCTGATACGGTTATGATGCTTACGGATAAGATTGTTCATGAAAAGAACATAACAACCATTATGGTAACGCATAATCTTCGTCACGCGGTTGAGCATGGCACAAGAACTGTTATGATGCATAACGGCGAGGCTATTATGGATGTTTCGGGTGCGGAAAAAGATAATAAGACAATAAATGACTATTTGACAGTGTTTAACGAAATAAGTATTGAATGCGGAAATTAGCATAAAAGCTGAATTTGGATATATTCAAATTCAGCTTTTTTAGTATAAAATTCAGCAAATATTTCATTCTCTTCTTGAATTTTTATTCATTAAAGTTTATAATGAAAAAAGAGGCTCAAGAGAGATATTGGAGTCATCTGGAGTAAGGGAGAAAAAACTATGTTAAAAAAATTAACCGCATTTTTGACGGCAGCTGTAATGGTTACATCAGTTGCGTCAATACCGGTGTTGACGTCATATGCCGACACAAATTCAACTACTGAAAAACGAGTAATGGAAAAACTTGATCGAGGCACTGTTGCCGTTAAAACAAATGGCGGTGTGTATTTGTCGTGGCGACTTTTGGGTACGGAAAGTCTTACAAATCAAGCATTTGATATATACCGTGACAGTGAAAAAATATACACAACAGGCGAACACGATGCAACTTGCTATACCGATTCAAAAGGCACGGCGGATAACAAGTATACAGTTGTGCCGAAAGGTGAGGCAATAGACAAAACAGAGGCGGTTGATGTTTGGACAACAAACACAACATATAAAGGTCGTTCTGTGGCATATAAAGACATTGCGTTTAAAGTTCCTGACGGAGGAAAGACGCCGACAGATGAAGAATATACATATACCGCAAACGATATGAGTGTGGGCGACCTTGACGGTGACGGAGAATATGAATACATCGTAAAATGGGACCCGTCTAATTCAAAGGATAATTCCGATATGGGTTATACGGGCAAAGTGTATTTGGATGCATATGAGCTTGACGGCACTCTTCTTTGGAGAATAGATTTGGGAGTTAATATCCGCGCGGGTGCGCACTATACTCAATATATGGTCTATGATTTTGACGGTGACGGTAAGTCGGAAGTTATATTAAAAACAGCACCTGGCTCAAAAGACGGTGAGGGTAATTATGTCTCAAAAGCAGGAAAAAATATAACCAAGGGTGACGATGCAAAAGATTACAGAAATTCATCCGGTTTGCTTATGGACAAGGATGGCGGACCGGAGTATTTAACTGTATTTAACGGTGAAACAGGTGCGGCAATGCAGACTGTTGATTTTGACCCGCCGAGAAGCATTTTGACATCTTCCGAATGGGGCGACAGCTATGCAAACAGAAGTGAAAGATACCTTGCCGCGGTGGCATATCTTGACGGTGTACATCCAAGCGTTGTTATGACGAGGGGATATTATACATATGTGTATGCGGCGGCATATACTTGGGACGGCACAGACCTTAAAGAACAATGGCTTTCAACTAATACACCGACAGAAGAAAATGGCGGTACGGGTTGTACCGTAAAATATGCAGACGGTACAAGTAAAAATAATACAAACAAAACACTTTATGCACAAGGTGCACACAGTGTATCGGTAGCTGACGTGGATAATGACGGATATGACGAGATTATTTTCGGCAGTGCGGTTCTTGACCATGACGGAACTGTTTTGACGTATGACGGTCGAGGACACGGTGATGCGGAACACGTTTCGGACTTTGATAACGATGGAAAACAAGAAATATTTATGGCACACGAGGCAGGTAAGCACAATGCTGACATAATTCCATATGCGGTAGATATAAAGAGATATAATGGTGATATTATGCTACAAGCCGCAAAAGGAGATATAGGCAGAGGTATTATGGATAATGTCGATGATGAATATGCACTGTCAAGCGGTAATCTTTCGTTGTTCTGGTCGGTAGCGGCTGACGGTATATATAATCAAGCCGGTAAAAAAGTAGGAGATATACCTAATACCAATGGAAGCAAGATGGAGAATTTTGCAGTTTATTGGGACGGTGATTTGGGACGAGAATTGCTTGACGGAAATAAACTTGTAAAATACAGCATAAAAAGCGGTGCGGAAAGAATTTATTATAACAGAAAAAATGAAACATTGCCTGGTTCAATAAATAACGGTACAAAGTCAAATGCGTGTCTTACAGCCGACCTTTTCGGTGATTGGCGTGAAGAAATCGTGCTTAGACACGATGACGGTGTGAGAATTTATTTTTCGACTATTCCGACTGATTACAGACTTACAACGCTTATGCACGACAGTCAATATCGTTGCGCAATAGCATGGCAGAATGTCGGATACAATCAGCCGCCTCATACAAGCTATTATATAGGTTCGGCGGCTTTGGCGAAAGACTCAAACGGTAATGCGTTAAACTACCTTGCACCGAATACGTCATTTACGGAGGTGACTTATCCTGACACATCGTCAATTACACCGCGTCCGACAATCAAGACAACGCCGGAACCTGTTTCGGTTTATGTCACTCCGGACGCAGACACGTATCTTGTTGACGGTACAACAGCACACGGATCTGATGAAGAATTAAAAATTAATCAGGCGACAGATTGTTACTCGTCAACATCTCCGGGATTAAAGGATATTAAAGGTTTGGGGTTGATACGTTTTGACCTTTCCAAATATGCCGGTAAAAAATTAACTTCGGCAACATTGAAATTGTACGATAAATTTACTAATACAGAGAAGAGAAATTCGGATTTGTACCTCGATTATTGTTCAAAAAATGATTGGGATGAGGCGACCGTTACTATAAATGATATAAAGACAAGAGGCGAAAATACACCGTTATCGTCATTGGATTTGCAAGTGTCACCTGCATACAATGTCGATTATAAGGAAATATCGTTCGATGTGACGGATGTGATAAAAGAGAAGTGTACAGATAATTTGATTACGTTTACGTTGTGGACAGGTACAGGACGTGAACAGGTTATCGCGTCAAAGGAATACAGCGGTACAGACGCACAGGGGCCGACACTTGTTTTGGAATTTGAGGGAGAAGAGCCGACACCAACGCCAACAGTAGTGCCAACGGCAACACCAACATTAAAGCCGACAGCAACACCGACGGTAGTGCCAACGGCAACACCAACATTAAAACCAACACCGACACCGACGGTAGTGCCAACGGCAACACCGACATTAAAGCCGACACCAACGCCAACGGTAGTGCCAACGGCAACACCGACATTAAAGCCGACAGCGACGCCGACGGTAGTGCCAACGGCAACACCAACATTAAAGCCAACAGCAACACCGACGGTAGTGCCGGCGGTTAATCCAACATTAAAGCCAACAGCAACACCGGCGGTTACTTCAACATTAAAGCCGACAACAATTCCAACAGCAATCCCAACAGCGACACCAAATTTGGCAAACAACAAAATCACAGCTATGATAAATAGCAACAACAAACTTGATGTCACACTTGATTTTGAAAATGTGGATATGAATGATGTTAATGTGTATGTTGCCTTTAAGAATAACGGTAAGCTTGTGGGAATGAAAATGCCACAGGCAAGCGAGTTAAAGGGAATAGATTTGATTGATAAAGAGTATACGGATATAGAGGTTTATGCTTGGGATAATAAGCAGAAACCGTATGCGAATATAGTACGTATCGTTAATAATGTACAATAAACAAAAAACTGATGTGGAAACACATCAGTTTTTTTGTTATCTTATAAAATTAGTTTTTCATAATATTTCATCTCTTATTAACCGATTATACCGCAAACGTCCTCTGCAATTTGCTCCGGAGTAAGACGGTTTGCTTTGACGATTTCTTCTGCATTATATCTGTCAATAAATTCTTTCTTTAAACCGTAATTCAATACCTTGACGTCAGAATTGCCGTAAAATCTTGCAATCTTTTCACCGAAACCGCCGTCTAAAATACCGTCCTCGACTGTTATAACAACGTCATGGTTTTCTTTAAGCTGTTCCAAAAGCTTATCGTCAGTACCTGTAATGTAAATCGGGTTTATAAGTGTAGGTTTTACGCCTGTTTTGTTTTCGATAATTTCAGCCGTTTTTGCACCTACCGAATAGAATGAGCCAAGTGCAACGATTGCAATTTTACTGCCGTTTTGAGTAACTTCATATTCATTTAGCTTGCTGAAGTCCTTTGTAACCTTTTTGCCGTCTGATACAACACTGATAGGTACACGGATTGCAACAGGGTGGTCGTTTTGCTCAATACTCCAATCAAGCATTGCAAGGTATTCTTCCTTTGTTGTCGGTGCAAGATAGACAAGATTAGGAATGTTAGACATCATCGGAATATCATATATACCAAGGTGAGTAACGTCATTCATACCGTAAACAGACGCCCAATATACAAGGAGTGTTGCGGGACTGTTGTTGATACATAAATCCTGTGAAAGCTGGTCGTAGGTACGTTGAATAAATGTGCTGTAAACACCGTAAACAGGCTTGCCGCCGTTCTTTGCGATACCTGACGCAAGTGCAACGGCTGTTTCTTCGGCGATACCAACGTCAACAAACTGTGAGCCTGCCTCTTTTCTCTTGTCCTCTGTGAAACCGAAAACGGTAGGTGTGGCAGATGTAATTCCGACAACGGTCTTGTCCTCTTTCATTTTCTTTAAAAGAATATCGGCTGTCATTGACGAATAATCTTCTCCGCCGTCTTGCGACATATCGGATTTACCTGTTTCAAGGTTGAATGGACCGCAGTAGTGCCAATTTTCCTTGTTTTCTTCTGCTATTTTGTAGCCCTTACCTTTTTGAGTACAAATGTGAACAACTACAGGATAAGTGCTGTCTTTAACCTGCTCGAATGCGGTGATAAGCGAATCAATGTCGTTTCCGTCTTTTACAAATACATAGTCAAGTCCCATTGATTTGAAAAGATTACATTCCGATTTACCGTCTGTATCACGAAGCTGTTTTAGGTTTTTATACAAACCGCCGTGATTTTCTGCGATAGACATATCGTTATCGTTTACAACGATTATAAGATTGCTGTTAAGCTCACTTGCAAAGTCAAGTCCTTCAAGAGCCTCACCGCCCGAAAGTGAACCGTCACCGATTACGGCAATTATATTTTCCCTGTCACCCTTTAAATCACGACCTTTTGCAAGACCGCAGGCAAGTGAAACGGAAGTTGAAGTGTGACCGATTGTAAAGAAATCGTGGTCGCTTTCGTCGGGATTGCTGTAACCCGATACATCATCATACTTGTCCTCGTACAAAAACGCATCTTTTCTGCCTGTAAGCATTTTGTGCGGATAGCTTTGGTGAGAAACATCATATACGATTTTGTCTGTCGGAGAATTAAAGACATAGTGAAGTGCGATTGTTGCCTCTACCATACCAAGATTAGGACCGAAGTGTCCGCCGTGCTTGCTTAGCTTTTGCAAAAGTGCTTGACGCATTTCATCTGCGAGAACGTGAAGTTGTTCGCTGTTTAAATTTTTTACGTCTGTCGGTTGATTGATTTTTTCAATATACATTTAAAATTCCTCCATAAGTTTATTTAATGTTATTTACCTATTTTGTTTTGGATACAATGACTTTAGCAACGTCAATCCCAAGATAATTCGCCTGTCTTCACGGCTGTTTCGTAACGGTCAATTTTGTAGTTCAGTCGCTTTAATGTGACATTCATTTGTTCCATTTGGTCGAGCAGATTTTTTCTTTGCTCAACCAAAAGTTGAAGCCTTGCGGGAATAGTTTCGTCACCCTCTTGACAAAGTTTAACGTATTCGATTATAGATTCAACAGGCAGACCGGCACTTCTCATACAAATAACGTGCTCAACCCAGCCTAAGTCGCTCTCTTGATAATCACGAATACCGCTTGATGTTCGTGTAACAGGCGGTATCATTCCGATACGTTCATAATATCGCAAAGTGTCCTGCGAAATATCGTATTTTTCGCTTACTTCTTTTATAGTCATTAAAATCACCTCGCATATATTTTTTGTTTACAAGTATATTATAATACTTGGAGTTTACTCTAAGTCAATAGTTTTTTGAAAATTTTTTGAAATAAATTAAGTGGAGGAGAGAATTTCGTATAAAAAAACAGGCAAAACCGAAAGGTTTTGCCTGTCTGATTATCATATTCGATAATGAATTAGTTTTCTTCGTTAATCTTAGCTTGAGCAGCTGCAAGTCTTGCGATTGGCACACGGAATGGTGAGCATGAAACATAGTCAAGACCAATCTTGTGGCAGAACTCAACTGATGATGGGTCGCCGCCGTGTTCACCGCAGATACCGATGTGAAGCTTTGGATTAACCGGCTTACCAAGCTTAATAGCTGTTTCCATAAGCTTACCAACACCCTTTTGGTCAATCTTAGCGAACGGATCATTTTCAAAGATTTTAGCGTCATAGTAAGCGTCAAGGAACTTACCTGCGTCGTCACGTGAGAAACCGAATGTAAGCTGAGTAAGGTCGTTTGTACCGAAACAGAAGAAGTCAGCTTCGTTAGCAATTTCGTCAGCTGTTAGAGCCGCACGAGGGATTTCGATCATTGTACCAACTTCGTACTTAAGTTCGATGCCTGATGCAGCGATTTCAGCGTCAGCTGTTTCTACAACGACTTTCTTAACGTACTTCAATTCTTTTATGTCGCCGATAAGCGGAATCATAATTTCAGGAACGATTGTCCAATCAGCGTGAGCCTTTTGAACGTTGATAGCTGCACGAATAACAGCCTTTGTCTGCATTTTTGCAATTTCAGGATATGTTACTGCAAGACGGCAACCTCTGTGACCCATCATAGGGTTAGCCTCGTGCAGACCGTTGATAATATCCTTAATAGCCTCAACGCTCTTGCCTTGAGCCTTTGCAAGCAATTCAATATCTTCTTCTTCTGTAGGAACGAACTCGTGTAGAGGTGGGTCCAAGAATCTGATTGTTACAGGGTTACCTTCAAGAGCCTCGTAAAGTTGCTCGAAGTCACCTTGTTGCATAGGAAGAATTTTATCAAGAGCTGCTTCTCTTTCTTCAACTGTATCAGCACAAATCATTTCTCTGAATGCGTCAATTCTGTTGCCTTCAAAGAACATATGCTCTGTACGGCAAAGACCGATACCTTCTGCACCAAGCTCCTTAGCTTTCTTAGCGTCAGCAGGAGTATCTGCGTTTGTACGAACTTTTAGTGTTCTGTACTTATCAGCCCATGACATAATTCTGCCGAATTCACCTGCGATTGATGCATCAACTGTTGGGATAATACCGTCATAGATATTACCTGTTGAACCGTCAAGTGAAATTGTATCACCTTCATGATATTCTTTACCGTTAAGTGTAAACTTCTTGTTTTCTTCGTCCATTGCGATGTCGCCGCAACCTGATACACAGCATGTACCCATACCACGGGCAACAACTGCTGCGTGAGATGTCATACCGCCGCGAACTGTAAGGATACCTTGAGCGGCTTTCATACCTTCGATATCTTCAGGAGAAGTTTCAAGTCTTACAAGAACAACCTTTTCGCCTCTTGCAGCCCATTCTTTAGCGTCGTCAGCTGAGAATACAATCTTACCTGCTGCGGCACCCGGAGATGCACCAAGAGCCTTACCCATTGGTGTAGCAGCCTTTAGAGCGGCAACGTCGAATTGAGGGTGAAGTAGTGTATCAAGGTTTCTTGGGTCGATCATTGCAACAGCTTCTTTTTCTGTTCTCATACCTTCGTCAACAAGGTCACAAGCAATCTTCAAAGCAGCTTGAGCAGTTCTCTTACCGTTTCTTGTTTGTAGCATATAAAGCTTTTTATTTTCAACAGTGAATTCCATATCCTGCATATCTCTGTAGTGATCTTCAAGAAGTTTGCAAACATCCTTGAACTGAGCAAATGCCTCAGGGAATTCTTCTTCCATCTTTGCGATTGGCATTGGTGTACGAACGCCGGCAACAACGTCTTCACCTTGAGCGTTTATAAGGAATTCACCCATAAGCTTCTTTTCACCTGTAGCAGGGTCACGAGTAAATGCAACACCTGTACCGCAGTCATCACCCATGTTACCGAATGCCATTGACTGTACGTTTACGGCTGTACCCCATGAATAAGGAATGTCGTTATCACGACGGTATACGTTAGCTCTTGGGTTATCCCATGAACGGAATACGGCTTTAACAGCGCCCATAAGCTGTTCTTTAGGATCTGATGGGAAGTCTTCGCCAATCTTTTCCTTATATTCAGCCTTAAATTGTGATGCAAGTTCCTTTAGGTCGTCAGCTGTAAGCTCAACGTCAAAAGTAACTCCCTTTTCTTCTTTCATCTTGTCGATAAGTTCTTCAAAATACTTCTTACCGACTTCCATAACTACGTCTGAATACATCTGAATAAATCTTCTGTAACAGTCCCAAGCCCATCTTGCGTTACCTGACTTCTTAGCGATAACTTCAACAACGTCTTCGTTAAGACCAAGGTTCAAGATTGTATCCATCATACCCGGCATTGATGCTCTTGCACCACTACGAACAGAAACAAGAAGTGGGTTTTCCTTATCGCCGAACTTCTTACCTGTGATTTCTTCCATCTTGCCGATGTACTCGTTGATTTCAGCCATAATATCAGGATTGATTGTACGACCGTCTTCGTAATATTGAGTACAAGCCTCAGTTGTAATTGTGAAACCCTGCGGTACCGGAAGACCGATATTTGTCATTTCAGCAAGGTTAGCACCTTTACCGCCAAGCAACTCTCTCATAGTTGCATTACCTTCTGTAAAAAGGTAACAATACTTTTTTGCCATTGGATTCTCCTCCTAAAGTTATAAAAATAGTAGCGACGGCGTCTGCCGCCATATGTCTGTATATTAATTATACCATAAATAAACGAAATGTCTATATTATTTATTCAAATTTTTTATAATTTGTGAAAAATATATCATTGTTTAGATATTTTTTTTATAAATCGACAAAAAAACACCGATGTGTCGGTGTTTTTTAGATTAGTTTTTTACGTCTTTCATTTCAAATACGTTAATTTTCGGTGCTTTGTATGACTCAATGTAGTCAAGTGTTTCGTCCACGTCATCGAAAACTTTGTAAAGAAGTTTACAGCCCGCTCTCAAAAACTTTTCTTTGACCGCAACTTCAAGCATATCAATCATTGCGTTGTAATATCCGTTTACGTTAAGTATGGCGATAGCTTTGTTATGTCTTTCAAGCTGTTTTAGAGTAAACACTTCAAAAAATTCCTCAAAAGTGCCTATTCCGCCGGGAACAATAACAAAAGCGTCCGCTCTTTCTTCCATTATACGTTTTCTTTCACGCATTGTGTCCGTTCTGATAAGTTCCGTACAGTCTTGGAAAATACGGCCGTCAACACCCATATCTTCATCATCAAAGAAATTCGGTACAACACCGACAATTTCGCCTTTCTTTTCATAAACACCGCGTGCAACCGCACCCATAAGTCCGGATGCACCTGCACCGTAAACAAGTCCGTGACCTCTGTCAGCAATTTTGCGTCCGAGTTCTTCGACTTGGCTGACATAAGATTTATCTATTGTGCTGCTTGACGCTCCGAATACACAAATTTTCATAATACATACCCCTTTCTGCCTGTTATTTTTGAGAAAAACTGTTGTAGAAAACAGTTTCGTTTAAATCTTTTCTGCTTGAATGAGCCGCCGAAGGCTCTGCGTCGTCTGACGGATAACCTGTCGGTAAAAATGCAACAGGAACATAATTTTCAGGCAAATTGAATTGCTCTTTTACGTCCTTCGGATTAAATGAGCCTACCCAAGTCGTTCCGAGCCCTACGCTTTTTGCCGCCAACATCATATGCGTTGCAACGATAGCCGCGTCGATTTCACCCTCGTCGTGTCCGTCATTTCCGCGCGTCCAAGATGTTTCTTTGTCGTAACATACAAGGAAATTAAGCGGCGGATTAAATGCAAATTTCGTGCATTTGCTCACCTTTTCAAGTTCTTTTTCGTCGGTAAGTACAAGTATTCTCTGTGGCTGAAAATTTACGGCGGTAGGCGCTGCCTGCATTGCCGCAAGAATATAATCTATCTTTTCTTTCTCTACTTTTTTATCAGAAAATTTTCTGAGCGAAAATCTGTTTTTTGCCAATTCTAAAAAATCCATTTTTAATCACTCCTCATCGTATTCTTTCCTTATTATTGTTATTTTATCATAAATATTATTGTTTGTAAATAAATTAAATTTTAATAATAATTGAATTTTTTATAAGTGTGTGTTATAATATATGCAAATGAGAAAAAGGAGGTTTTCCGATGTATACCGTTGATTTACACAATCATACAAAATTCAGCTATGACGGCTCGAACACGCCCGAAGAAATAATCGAAAATGCAATCAGACACGGTGTTGACGTTATCGGTATAACCGACCATCAATTCTCAATCGGTGAAAATCTTCCTATATATTATGAATATATTCAGCATTGTAAGATAAAATATGCCGATAAAATAAAAGTTCTTTGCGGTCTTGAAATCGGTACACGTCCGACACCGCCGGAATCGCTTCCGCGTGCAACGGAAAATTTTGATTATGTACTTTTTGAATGCCTTGACGATACAAGGGCAATAGATTTTTATGAATTTTTGGAATGGCGAAAGCTGTTTAAATGCAAAGCAGGTCTTGCACATACCGATATTTTCAAACTCGGTGAAAGATACGGACTTGATATAATAAAAATTTTACGTGACAACGATATTTTTTGGGAACTGAATACTTCGGGAAATTACATATATTATTATGATTTTCTTACCAACGAAAAGAAACAACAGATAATCAAAGAAAGCGGAATTCCCGTAAGCGTCGGTTCTGATACGCATTACATTGCGGAATATCGTAAAAAACAAATTCGCCGTGCGAATGAATTATTGCAAAAATTAAATATTCCTTTACCATAAAAATGACGATTTTTAATCGCCATTTTTTTATTGTTAAAAATAAAATCGAAAAAGTTTTAAAAATATTGCTTAAAATCGAATATTGTTATATAATATAAATAATTGTGATAAAATCGTTTTGTCTGTAATCTGAATAGGAGTGATATTTTTGAAAATAAAAAGTGTTTCAAAAAAATCCGTCATACTTATGGAGTTTGACTGGGTTTTGTTTATAGCGACAATCTGTTTGTCGGTGTTTGGAATAGTGATGATTTATTCGGCTACGCGAACATTGCAGTCGAATACGAATGTAATAGTGCAGTCGGGTGCAATGGTTATAGGTTGTGCGGCAATGCTTGTAACGTGTTTTTTCGATTACGAACAGCTTAAAAATCTCGTCAAACCGATTTATATATTCGCCGTCGCGATACTGCTTTTGGTATTGGTGTTTGGTGTCAGCGGTGACTGGGGTGCGAGGAGCTGGATCAGATTCGGTGCAATCGGTATTCAGCCTTCGGAAATCGCAAAAATTTGCTTTATAGTAACTTTTTCGTGTCACTTATCAAAAGTGCATGACGATATAAATAAACCGCTTACGATTTTAGGATTGTTACTTCATATCGGCGTGCTTGTAGGTTTGATTTTGTTACAGCCTGATATGGGCAGTGTATTGGTATTTTTGTTTATGTTTATATGTCTTATGTTTGTTGCAAAACTTTCATATAAATATATATTGCCGATTGGTGTGGCAGGTGTCGCGTCATTGCCTTTTATATATAAGTATGTACTTTCGGAATATCAGCAGAAACGTATTCAGGTATTTTTCAATCCAAACCTTGACCCAAGGGGCAGAGGCTATAACGTAATTCAATCTAAAATTGCGGTCGGTTCGGGTCAGCTTTGGGGTAAAGGATATTTGCAGGGAACGCAAAACCAAATGGGTTATTTGCCTACTAAATATACCGACTTTATATTCAGTGTAATAAGTGAGGAATTTGGTTTTATCGGTGCATTGCTTGTTACGGCGGTGCTGTTCTTCATAATTTATAAATGCTTTAAAACCGCTCAAAAAGCCGATAATGCTTTCGGAAGATATATTTGTGTCGGTGTCGGTGCAATGATGTTGTTCCACGCATTTGAAAATATCGGTATGTGTATCGGACTTATGCCTGTTACGGGTATTCCGTTGCCGTTTGTAAGCTACGGCGGTACATCACTTGTTGTGAATATGATTGCAATAGGACTGGTGCTTAGTGTGTCGTATCACAATAAACCGCGAAGTGTGTTTGACGTATATTGATAATTAAGACTGTCGACAAATTGTCGGCAGTCTTTTTTGTTTACTCACAAACTATCGTCGATTGAATATTATATAGTAATGAGGCAAGAATTTCTCGCTTGCCTTTTTAAAATATTTGAGGGGAGTGAAATTTATGTATATATTGGTTGGATCGGTCACTACTGCGACAAGACTTAAAAAAGCTGCAGAAAAAATTATCGGCTTTCCGGCATATGTTGTGCATACGCCGTCCGCTTTAAATCAAGGTGGCTGTTCCTATTCCGTGCGTGTTGATGACCGTGCACTTAATGAAATCAGAAAGATAGCCGGCGATAATGAGATTCCGATTAGACGGATTTATATAGAAAGAACAGTAAACGGGGAGCGTGTTTATGATGTTGTATCTTGATAACGCGGCAACGACTTTGAAAAAGCCTTTGTCGGTGTATGCGACGCTTTTTAAGAGTACCTTGTTTTCGGGCGGAAACGCAGGACGGGGAGGACATAAGATGAGTATGGACGCAGTGCGTGCTATTGTAGATACACAAGATTTGATTGCACAGCTTTTTAATATAAAAAAAGCCGAAAATATTGTTTTTACGCAAAATGCGACGTATGCTCTGAACACTGCCATTCTCGGCACAATGTCAAACGGAGGACATATTGTCGTTACGGAGATGGATCATAACAGCGTTTTAAGACCTGCTTGTTTGCCCGGTAATTACACCGTTGTAAAAGCGGATAAGAGCGGATATGTACACGCGGAAGATGTTGAAAAGGCTGTGAGGAAAGATACAAAGCTGATTGTCTGTACCCATGCGTCAAACGTGTGCGGAACAATTCAGCCGGTGTATGCGATAGGAAGAATAGCGAAAAAGCATAAAATACCGTTTTTGCTGGACGTTGCACAAACGGCAGGTAGCATAAATATTGATGCGGAAAAAATGAATGCGGATATGATAGCTTTTCCGGGACATAAAGGTCTTATGGGACCGCTTGGAACAGGCGGATTGTATGTGAAAAGTCCGGAAGAACTTGCACCGCTTGTGACGGGCGGAACGGGAAGTAATTCGGAGAGCGTTTCCCAGCCGGAATTTATGCCCGATAAGTTCCACAGCGGTACGATGAATACACCTGCAATTAAGGCTTTGGGGGCAGGGGTTAAGTATGTTATGAAATACGGCGTTGATGTAATCGGTAAGTATGAAAAAATGCTTTCCGAAAAATTTAAAGAAAATTTGATGAATATGGATAATGTTACGGTATACGGGAATGATAACAGTGTTGCGACTGTCGCGTTTAATGTGGCAAATCTCGGAAGTGAAGAAGTTTTTGAAATGCTTAAGGGCAAAGCGGCGGTAAGAGCGGGTTATCATTGTGCACCGCTCGCACACAGAGCGATAGGTACATCGGATAGGGGAGCGGTCAGAGCTTCGTTCGGAGTTTTTAATTCAAAAAATGATGTGGCGAAAATGACTGATTATGTGTATAAAATCAGTAAAAATGTGTCGGGATAGAGGAATCTGTCCCGGTACATAAAAATGACAAATTTTTTTGAAAAAAGTATTGACAAATGCTTTTTGGTCTGTTATAATTAATCAAGTCAGTTGGTGAGTAGAGAACTCACTGAAAGACAGATTGAATTATGCGGGTGTAGTTCAATGGTAGAATTCCAGCCTTCCAAGCTGGTCGCGTGGGTTCGATTCCCATCACCCGCTCCAATATATGTGTCTGTAGCTCAGTTGGATAGAGCAATTGCCTTCTAAGCAATGGGCCGGGGGTTCGAATCCCTCCAGACACGCCAATTTCTTTTTGGAATTCAAAAAGAGTTTAGTGTGCGTAGATAACTACCGCCATCATATGGTGGGTATAGTTCAGCTGGTTAGAGCGTCAGTTTGTGGCACTGAATGTCGTGGGTTCGAATCCCACTACCCACCCCATTTTAATTTTCATATACAGGGATATAGCCAAGTCGGTAAGGCACCAGATTTTGATTCTGGCATGCGTAGGTTCGAGTCCTGCTATCCCTGCCAGGGCCATTAGCTCAGTCGGCAGAGCACTTGACTTTTAATCAAGTTGTCCGGGGTTCGAATCTCCGATGGCTCACCAAGTGAAACCGCTTAAACGTATGTTTAAGCGGTTTTTTTTTCGTTAAATTGGATAGCGACTGTTGTGCAATTTAATTATATAAAGAAATAATATTAAACATTATATTTATTTTGTATATAGTGATAAGAAAATCAAAATTAAGGAGGTATTAGACAGAAATAAATGATGATTTGTATTTTTGTCCGTTGGTAGAAATGAATATACATAATTATGAATGTATAGAAAATTGTGATTGTATCGATGGGTATATAAAAATTTTATCCTTGCCTGATGAATATAAAAGAAAAGCGGAGTTCAAAGAAATTTGTAAAAATGCAAATATCACATTGATTAAAATAGTTATAGCTTGTGAATAAACCTATTTCCGAATTATCTTATTTTTTGTGTGGTTTAAAAGCAAGCCGTTTTACCGTCTAATATAAAAAATAAGGTGTTTATTATGTATATGGTGCAAAATCCTAATCCGGAGGCAGTTATTCAAGTCGAAAAAATAACAGGTTCGGTTTTATCAAAACTTGAATGTTTTTCGGAAAAAGTGTTGGAAAACAAAAAATATAAATAAAAAAGTGTTGAAAACCTTAGGTTTTCAACACTTTTTTATTTGGCAGGGGTACAAGGACTCGAACCTTGGACACGCGGTTTTGGAGACCGCTGATAAAATCCTCTGTAACCCACATGAATACTACGTTTTCGGACAAGGTGATTCATGTGTATTACAGTTTGTATTACAATTTTTGAAAATGCTAATTTAATCAAAATTTATTCCGCATTCACTAAATATAATTTCAACACACTCATTAATAGTCAGGTCAGGATTATCTTTATAATACTTGAATCCCTTATATTCAATCATACTATTACCAATCTCTTCTTGATAAATTCTAATTTTTCGTGAATTTCGTATTGCAACTTTAACATCTTCTAAGGTGATTTGATTGAGCAATTTATCAAAGGTTTCTTTATTTTTATTATCTTTTAATTTTGTGAAATCTGTACCATATACAGTGTTTATATTTTGAACATATTTACTTCTGTCCTCAACAGAGAAGTTGCATATACGCTTATGCAATATCAACCACAATTCAAAGGCAAAATTACTGTATCCAAGTTTATACTTGTATGCACTTCGTTTGTTTCTAATAGTTTTTAGCTCATCAAGAAGATTGCTAAACTGTGTTGCGTGTTCACTATCGTTACTTTCATAATCCACAATGTGGAATACCGGTAATTTTTGATTAGCATAAACGGGAATTGTTATTGATTTTATTCTGCTTAATGGAGATTTATCCTTCTTAATATTAAATTTAACATTAAATACTGCTTCATCACTACTGTTTATCAGCTTCTGAAGATGTTCAAAATACCATTGTTCATTTTCACCTTCAACCGAAAAATAATATGAATTAACTTTCTTCATTCGTTACACTCTCCATTCTTTCCTCAAGTATATCTGAAAAATCAATATTTCTTATTGAACCGTAACGATTGATAAAATAATTTTTCATATAGTCCTCGGTATTTCTTACCGCATTAGGTCCGGATGTTCCGAAATCTGACAAAGAATAATGGTTACTAATACCGGTATTATCATCTCTATCAACAAACTTGATCTCATCTCTTCTAAAAATATTTTTATTCAAGAAAATAGGATTATGAGTATTAAATATAAGTTGAGCACCTTTTTTATTTATTTCATCATTATGAAATGCTCCGACAATACTCATAAGAGCCATAGGATGAAGAGAAGCATCAAATTCATCAACAATTAATGTTGCTCCGGTTTGTAGAGTTTCTATAATTATTGGAAATATATTTAAGAATCTTTCTGTTCCGTAAGATTCAAATATTTCTACAGGAATAGCCTTTCCGTTTGATAATATAGAATATGGGGACATTTCGTTATTATCATTGGATTTCACATAAGCAATATTATTTCCGTGTATACCAAAAAGCTTTATTGCTTGATTTAATGTTTTATCCATAAATGCTTGATTCTTTTCTGCTTTTTCAATATGCGGCTCTATAGTCATAAGATTTGCTCTTAAAAAAACTTTGCATTTATTTTTAAACCATTCTGTAATACTATTTACAATTTGTGAACTATATAATGACTTAAACAGTCCGGTAAGAAATAATTCTTCGTCATTTAAGTTATTCTGTGCCATATTTTCACTTGCATTTTTATCAAAAGCCGCAATTAGCATATCTGAAATTACATTTATATCTCCGATTTTTAGTGAAGAATCTCTTTTAAATATCATTTTTTCATTAATTAATAATGTTTCACTTAATATCTTTCTATTGTAATTTGAATCAAGAAAAATACCTAAATCAATTTGAATTCCATATTGATATACTATACCACCGGTTATGAATTTGATTTCGAATTCTACGGGCTGTGGTTTATCCAATGACAAATTAGGGATTAATTCTAATTTTTTTACGGCTTCATTTGGGGATGTAAAAGCGTAATCACCATTTTTTATATTTCCTTTTAAAATAATACTTTTAAAAACTTCAAGAGCGGAAATTATATTTGTTTTACCTGATGCATTAGGTCCGTATATTACGGCGGATGAAAGCACTTTATATTCTTTTTTTCCTATTTTGGTTTTCAAGACGCTGTATTCAATATCTTTTATCTTGTTTGCAGGTGTCATAGAAAACAAAGTCTCTTTTTGAAATGTTTTAAAATTTTTAAATTTGAACTCTAATAACATAATAGCACCCCTTTTAATATTATTTTGCAGAAATATTGCAAAATCTAATTGTATTATATTCTATTATATCTGTTTTGTCAATGTTTAATACTATAAATATACAAAATGCTTTGAATAATATAATGAGATAACTTTTGTCAAGGGGTAATTTGATATTTTTTAGAAAAAATAAGACTGTTGTTAAATCAAACTTTATAAGGTTTGTCTGCAACAGTCTTATTATGTTAGGTTTTTTGTCATTTACAAAAAGACTTATTCATTTTTTACTAAAGTCATCCAACTTTGTACTTGCGTCATAATAAAGTCATCATTATTAATCATATAGCAAGAGATATTTCATAACACATTTATTTCTCCGACTGTATACTTTTGATTACAGGTTCATATTTTTCTGTCCATAAAAACATTTTATATGTTTCATTCTCTGCAATCAAAGGCTTGTCAATAGGTATTGTCAGAATACCGTTTTCCGCTTCACGCACCGTCATAGCTACACTCTTTAAAGTGTTATCTTCATTGTAAATTGCAATATATAGTACAAGCGTTTGAAGTTCTATATCATTTATCGGTGTAATAACAAGTTTATTTTCCTTTTTCTCAACAGTTATTTTATTTACAAATGCTTCCAAAGGCGTAATGTATTCGGGAGTCGGTGTTACATCAGGTGTTGCGCTCGGCGACGGAGTCGGTGTTACATCAGGTGTTGCGCTCGGCGACGGAGTTGGTGTTACATCAGGTGTTGCACTCGGCGATGGAGTTGGTGTTACATCAGGTGTCGCGCTCGGCGATGGAGTTGGTGTTACATCAGGTGTCGCACTCGGTGATGGACTCGGTGTTACATCAGGTGTCGCACTCGGCGATGGAGTTGGTGTTACATCAGGTGTTGCGCTCGGTGACGGACTCGGCTTTTCCTCAAATACTAAGCTATATTTATACGGTTCTACCGAAATATTGCTGAGTTTACTGTCCTGTGTTGTGGAAATGCCTCCGGCTGTATCAGTCGCAATCGCATAAACCTTATGCTCTCCTGCTGACGCGTTAGTGTAGTTCAGTACATATTCCGTTTCACTGTCTGCATTTTTTGTTGACGTTGTGCCTACTGATGTCCCGTCAACAAAAATTTCAACCGACTGTATCTCATCACCGTCATAATCACGCACATTTACTATAATATCCGTACTTCCGTCCTCGTTCAGCTTAGATGTTATATTGCGAATCATAGGAACAAAGTTTACTATTTCGTTGTTTTTATAATGATATTTGTCATTATCGCTTCTGAATGGCGTAGCCGCAAAACCCGCGCTGTTTTGAAGGTTAAGCTCTGTTGTCTTACCGTCTGACGCGAGCGACGGCCCGTCTTCCCATGCGTATCTTACCTTTGGTGTACCTGTAACATTGGAAGTATCAACAACAACGGTATTGCCTGAAATTGCGGCTGTCGTATCTTTATAATTATTATCATCTCCGGCAACCTTAAAGCCTCTCGGACTTTCATTGTCTTTTGTTTTTAATCCTCCGTAGGTATCCATAAAGGTGAAGGTCATTGTTTTATCTGTCTCATTATAGCTATAGCTTTCAACTGACGGACTGAGATACTGTTTTGAATTGTCTGTCGGGTTAATGAAGTAATCAAGTACCTTCGCCATTCTTCCGCAGAGTATGGACTTGTCGTTCGGGTGTATATCCTTATAGTTACCTGTGTCAATGCCTACCACAGTAACAACATTATCAAGCTTCTGTGAAACATTCCATTCGCCCTCGCGAACGCCCGCAGCCTCCTTGTTTGTTTTTGCTGTGTCATAATTGTATATCGGCAGAAGAACAATCGCAAACGGTAAATTCGGATCACTCCATTCCTCTCTCATGCAGTCAATATATCTTGTCAGCATTTTCTCATAGTTTAAGTCTCTGGAGGTGTCAGCTTCTCCCTGATACCACATTACAGAACCCACCGTGTAATCGGTAAGCGGCGCAACCATAGCGTTATAGGCAGTTCTGCCAGTGTTTCTTTTTGCATAAAGGTCGGGATCGTTATCAAACGCGCCTTTCGGAACCCATGTGTTGATACTTGTTCCGCCTATCGCCGTCTTTACAAGACCTATAACAACATCCGAGCCGATAAGTTCTTGAAGCTTTCTCGCTGTTCCGTATGCGAATCCGGAGAAGTAAAGCGCGTTCATTTTTGTTGCGTTTACCCACCTTCCGGAAAGTATATCCGTCTGCGCGTTAGGAACTTGAATTTCATCTTGCTCAAAAAATCTTATGTTATCATAATCCTTATCCCAGAGATTGTGAATTTCCGTAAATCTTGCGAGAGAATACGCCATATTTGACTGACCGTTGCAGAGGATAACCTCGCCGATTGCAACATTGTTATAGGTTTTTGTAACACCTCCTGCCGATATTGAAAGCGTTGTCGAGCTTACCGCGCTTTGAGCGTCAAATATAACCTCAAATTTTCCATTGGAAACCACAGTTTCTTTTGATATATTGTTAAGCGTAACAGTTACGGCTGTTCCGTCTTTGCCAAAGCCGGCTATCTTAATCGGCTTATTTCTCTGCAAAACCATACCGTCGCCGTATGTTGTCGGCATAGAAAAATCTGCGACAAAAACCTTCTTTTCCTTTGTAATTGTCCTGTTGTCGGAGGTTGTCGATACCGCCTTAAAGGTATGTTCGCCCGCAGTTAAGTCACTCTTTTTCACGCTGTAGGTATTTTTTGTTACAGTATCTAAAAGAGTTTCATCAAGATAAATCTTTGTTTCGGGAAATCCCGCGTCGTCTTTGCCGTCATTTACTCTGCCCGCGAACTCTATATTTTCGCCGGTTAAGAAGCTCGACTTATACATTGAAATTATCTCCGAACTGAGATAATTTGTTGTATCGTCTTCTTCCTTACAGAGCTTGAGGTTGTCAAGATAGATTGTACCCGGGTCAGCCGCGTTAGAGGAAGCCTTAATCGAAATTTCTCCGAACTGGTATCTTGCGTCAGAACCGGATTGAGGCATCGCGTCCTCTGCGATTTTCTCACCGTCAAGATAATAGGTAATTTGATTGTTTTTAAAATCATATCTAACCATAACATTGTACCATGTTTTGGCGGCATATGTTTTTCCGGTAGACTGATATTTTAAATTATGGTCATGATATTTTATTGTTCCGTCATTGTCAAACACAAGACCGTTATAAGGGGTGCCGATTATTCGGTACGAGCTTACATATCTTTTTTCGGTTGTAGTTGCGAACGCTACATCCTGAAATGATACAAGACAGTCAATCGTATCGTCAACAAATCGTCTGTTGTATGTTGTCGAAGCTGACGCATTTATAGATGACGGATAGAATTCGGTTTTATCCACAACTGTACCCGTGTTTGTAAGGTCAAAAAGAATTCTTGCCGGTTCGCCGCCTGCTGTTGTAGAGCTTATTTTCATACAGCGGTCATCGGAAGTCATGCCGTAAATTCCGCTTGCGCTTGAAACTGTGCCTTTTCCCCATGTTATTGCCGGAGCCTGATGCGGATAGGCATTTGAAAGCGGAATTTTTCCCGAACTGTATTCCTTTGTGTCTGTGTAGTCATTAAAATCATATGACCATACCTCAGACCAAGCTTTTCCCTCCGGCGGATTTATTTCGATTGTTGGCTTAGGTGTAATATCGGGGTCGGGAGTAGGCGTAACAGTTATTTCGGGAAGTCCGTTCACGCTTTCCGCCGTGACATATATATCAGATACAGTCATATATCCTCCTGTTTTTACGCGTCTTAATTCAAAATTAAATTCTGCATAGCAGTCCTCTGCCGGAGTAAATTCATATGTCTTATTTACCGGTGACTCGGAGGATTTTGACATCACATTTTGATTAGTTTTATTGTCTTTACGATTATTTGCCGCTGTCCATAACGAACAGTTCAAATATGCCCCGTTTGGAGATGTATCAACAGCATTTTCCCACGAGCCGGATAATGTATAATGAAGTGTATATTTAACATCTTTCTTGAATATATGATTGCTTGCACTTCCCGCACGCGCTATCATACCCATAATATTACAATTTGAATTTATCGACGGTGTATTGCCCTTAAATGAAGCTCCGTCAAAGGCGGTTTTCACATCATTGTCACTCTCGTAAAGATTATTTGTATTATCCGCGACCATTGTTGTAATTATTGAATTATGCTCACCTATATTAGCATATCCGTTAATGCGGTCGTTTGATAATGACCATAAGTTTTCTTCGCTTTTTGCTGTCCAAGCATTATATGTTATTGATGCACTGTTTACATAATAGATTTTGCCCTTTTGGTCTCTTGTGTAAACATACAGTGCATTTGTACCTGTATGTACAAGCGAGGTAATATCCAATAAGTATGTTTTGCTTGTGGGAGTGGCAGTCAGAACCATTTTACCGGTATCCTTATATGCAGACTGAACGTCTTTCCATACATTTTCTATTGTATATGTATCGCTGCTTGCTTTTCCTGCGTTTTCTGTTCCTGCCGCAATAACATATAATTCATCGGCAACAGCAGAAGTATCGGTTAAGGTCAGAGTCAATGCTATAGTATCATCTGTTTTCCAATTACTTGGAACTTCATACTGGAAGTATGCGCCGCATTGAGATTGATTGGAATTACCATCATTATTTGAAAAAATCTGAATAGTATCATCTGCGGTTTTTATTACTGTGCTGGCTCCCGAAACATATTTGTCATAATCATTCGTTTCAGCTCTTAGCTGCGCCCAGCCGGTAAACGTAACTGAGCTTACCTCTGTTGCTTCTGCTGCGCGGAGCGGAATTGACGATGTTATGGGTATCATCACCGCTGCGCATACAGACGCAATTATTCGTTTTAGTTTCATAGTGTTTTCCTCCTCCTTGAATTTAAAATATTCCTCATTATTTTAATTATAGTATTCAAGAATTTCACGGTCAATAGGCATATAAAATTATGGCACTTTAAATTAAAAATATGACATGTAAAATAAAAGAATTGCTTGCGTATTTTTCTTTGCTGTGATACAATGAAAATATGGAGGAATTTTAGTTATGTTAAAGTTCAAAAATTATTTTTATATGAGACTTGAAAAACAGTTAAAGTATGAATTTCCAAACGGCAGACCGCATTGGGCGCTTGATTATTATAAAAACAGTATGGCGGTATATGACAGATACGGAACTCCGATTATATCAGAGCCAAACTCTATATATCTTGTACCTCCGAATATTCCATCAATCCATACAAGTGTGTCAGGCAAACCGTGGATGCACACCACAATAGTATTTAATGCTGATACAAACTATTTAGACCGTTTTGGCATTTCGTATATGACTCCTATACATATTGAAAATACGAAAGACTTGGAACAGCTTTTTTTTGATATGCAGCAGCATAATGTAACTACATCAGTCTTTAAAAATGATGCGCAGGAGTCATATTTGAGATTGGTTTTGATACATATACACAATATGCTTCACTCCTATACAGAAGCATATAGGGTTAATGCTGGTGATGATTTGCAAAGGGTAAAAAATACCGTAATGAACAGCAAGCATATGGACTGGACTATCAATGAAATGGCGGCAATGGCAAATATGAGCATCAGAAGTTTTCAGCGTAACTATACAAAACTGTATGGGACAACTCCGATTGCAGATTTGTATGAATTTCGATTTATATGTGCAAAGCGGCTTCTGGCAGATGGTTTTTCTATTAACCACATCATAAAATCATGTGGCTTTAAATCTTCTCAGCATTTTTCAGCATTTTTTAAACAACGTTCAGGAATGACTCCAAGTGAATATCGAAAGAGAAATAAATAACGAGTTATCTTTCATACTCTTGACTTTTTTGCTTGTGCAGCATCGACTTTTGTTGTTTACGCTGTAATTGCTGTTGAATTGATTTTCTCGGCATCGGTTTTTCGTTCAGTGATGTGCTTACATCTGTTTCAGCTTCTTTGAAAATATCATAATCATAATGCTTGCCGAATACATCTCGCAATTTTTGTATAACAGCCTTTATGCCGTCCTCACGAATATGGCTGCGTTCCTCTTGAACGGCGGTTAATTCTTCGGACGATAGGTTATCCTTTAATTCTCTGTACTGCGCCTTTTCATTTTTGGAATACTTAGTCAGCTTATCATTTCGCTTTGATATATTTTCAAGTGCGATTTTGTTTTTATTCCGCTGTTCCTTGACTTGCGGCACATCATTTTCAGACTTAACACCCATATCACCGAGCAATACAAATTTGCGGTTTTTCAGCTTTTTAAGTTTCGTTTCCGATTGTTCGATTTGCTCTGACAGGGTATTGTGCTTGAATATATGTATTGTAGGAAGTGCTGCTTTTTCAGATTTCAGCCTTGATAATTCTGTATCTGTTTCATCAATAGCTTTTACGACCTTACTGTACTCACGCAAAATAGTATCAATAGTGCGGTTATGGCTCTGAATTTTATCAGAAGTATTTTTATTGTATTTCATTTCATAAAACGCCGCTATCATATTATTTCGGAAGTTCTCTAACTTTTCAGCAATTTTAGCAGCGGTATTTTCAACTATTTCAGATAAATTATTGACTAATGCTTTTAATTCACGCAATAAAGCATTGTCCTTTCGGATTTGTCTGTTTATCTCACAACGCTCGGAAACACCGCCGCGCTGTTCTATAATACGCGCGGTAACTCCCTCGTGAATTGTAGGCTGTTCATCTATGCCGCGCTCGGAAAAGCTGCGGCAATCAATGCGCTCGACAAGCTGTTTCCGCTCCAATTCAAGATTGGTAACATCTTCCCACGCTTTGCGCCACTGTAAAACCTGTTCTTCACTGTTCCATTCGGCGCATATCGGATTTTGTCTGCCATAACGTGTGCTTTTAGGATATTTATTCGCTCGTTCAAGACCTTGCGCCATAGCTTCAGAGTGTGTCATATATACTTTCTTTTACAAAATACTGATATTGTTTTTCCCAACCGTCAGCCTGTGCCGTTTTAAATTCATCGGCGGTAAATCCTTTTTCCTCATCACCGCGCTTACAAAGGTATTCCTTTTGTGTTTTTGCTTGCCACTTGCCTTTATCATCAAGTGGGCGCATTGTCAATAATATATGAGCGTGTGGATTGTGTCCGTCTGTATTGTGTATGCTGACATCAGCACACATTCCTTTATCAACACAATTCCCTGTGATAAAGGCTTTAAGAATTGATTTCCATTCATCAATTTGTAATTCAACCGGCAAGGCAACTATCAACTCTCTTGCAAGCTGACTGTCTTTTGACTTCTCGGCGGCTTCGACAGCGTTCCACAATTCTGTCCTGTCTTGCCATTCTGCCGGAGCGTTTGGAGGTAAAAATATTTCGCTGTAAACACAACCTTGTTTACGAGTATAATCGTGCTGAACACCGTCATAATCGTTATATATCTGTGAACAGGACGCATAAGCAGCGGCAGCTACAACCGAGCGACCTGTTTCGCGTGTAATTACCTTTGCTTCAAAATGATAAATTGCCATTGCGATTTTCCTTTCTGCCTACGGTGTAGGCTGTTTTGTTTCTTTTTCAAAAAGAAATGACACTTTGCGTCCAAATGCTAAAAGCTGTCGGGGGCAGTTTTTAGCACAAATTCCGACAAGGTATTGAAAATACCGTTATGTATAAAGCAAGGCGTGATACATTGTTTTGTGATAAACAAAACCGTCGGAATTTACGGCGAATGAGCGCCAGCGAATTTGACGCGCCCTCTGAGTAAGAGCGCGACGTCTGCCGCCAAAGGCGAGCAGTATCACCGCCGATTGTATCGGTGGTGAATAAGTGCGCCCTTCGGGATAAAAAAGAGAGCGTTCCGAAATCGGAACGCCCATAATAACGCTATCGCTTTAAAATATGTAAGAGATAATCCTCTAAATTGTCAAGGTCAATAGCCGTGATATTAGGTACAACCTTTTCTAAAATAGCACCCTCTTGAATAAGCCGCCTTGTCCGAGCCTTACGCTCTTTTTCTCGGTTTCGGTTTTGTGCCTGTTCAAGTCTGTGCTTTGCTTGTATTAGCTTCTTTTCATTTTCTGTCATTTTAATACATCTTTTCTATACAAATTGGTTGAATTGATAAGAATGTACAGTAAAAACATGTAAAAAGAACAGTAACTGTCTATATTATCAACTTGTATGAAAATATTACAGTAACCGTTATAGTTTTTACTGTACAATTCCGTGTTTTGTACAGTAAATCAGCCTGATTTACTGTACTTAAAAGCTGTCTGCAAAATCAAGAGCAGTATCAGCGTACTCGTCATTGTTGCTTTCTGTGTCTGATAGGTCTGTTTTCATCTGTGCGCCGTTAAATAGTTGTAACAGATTAGTTACAGCATTATTAGATGAGGACGCTTTCAAGCCTTGTTCTATCGTAGTCAGCACCTTATCAAGAAAAGCGTCCTCTTTCTCCCTTGTTTCAAGGTATGCGTCATTTTTCATTTGCGTTTCTCCTCTCTTTGTGGTATAGTAGTTATAAAATAGGTTTGTTTGTGAAAATGTTGATTTACACCGCCTTTCAGTATATATAACTACCGTTCAATTTGCCACAAATGAGCCGCAGCCATATATTGTATTAGGTGAATTTAAATGCTCTATCAAATTCAACCTTTACATTATATAGCTTGGATTATAAAGCGGAAGTAACAGATGTAATACAACTATACTACAAATATTTATTATTAAATACTATGCCCTAATAATTACATTAATCCTAATCATTAAGTTATGGTGTATCCTATAGTCATAGAGGACAAAATTACATTGATTTAACATAGTTAAAAACTGCCTAAAAGCAATATGTAATGGACGTTTTTTTATTGTAAGTCTATAGTAAACTGCTTACTTAAAAATAAACAAGTGGGTAGTTTACTATACGAAAACAGATAAACTATATAAAAGAAGATTTGAGATGTATAACGCAGAAGATGATATAAAATTATATTGTATGGATGTTCGTACAATCAATGAGTACATTGACAAGGTTTATTCAGATTCAGAGTCCTAGGATAGTTCAAACAGGAGCAAATCATTAAAATCTTCAAATGATTATTGTGGTTGTTTTTAAGGTAAATAATGAGCCTGTTATAGATTAATAGGGTCAGATTAACGATTTTGTTCATGTATGATAATTTATATTTTACCATGATATCTATCAATAGTTTCTTTTATAAAAGAAACTATTGATGAAATTTAAAAAAATTTTCATTATAATAGAAATTAAACAAATAAGATAGGAGGTAAGCGTTGTTAGAATTTTATGCTACTTCTGAATAGTTAATTTTACACTGAAACTGCATTAGCAATATAACGTAAAAATATGGGAACTACTCAATGTGAGCTGTTTTAAATTTCGGGTGTTAATTTATGGTTGATTAAAAATTATGAGCAAAAAAGAATGATGTAAATTCTGTAAAAGTATTGATTGTTATAAATTTATCAAGAGCATTACGTTGCAAAGCGAAAGATTTTATAAAGTATTAAAATAACATATAAAGAAATTATTGGAGTATCGAATTAATAAATTCGATACTTTTTTGTTGCTTTCAAAAAGTAAGAAAATCCTATTTATAGCAATACAAAGAATAACATTCAATGTAAAATAAAACGTAAAAATGTATGTAGATGTAATTATAAATTCGATACATTTCTACAAAAAACGTTACGTTATATTATAAATCGACCAAGGTTAGATGAACGTAAAAAACCCCCTATGGACCGAAAAATGAAAAATTATTTTTATTTTTACTATTTGATAAGAATTAGAATTGGAGGTTTTTAAAATGAAAAATTTAAACGAACTGCCTGAGATATTGGAGATCTCAGATATAATGGATTACTTAGGAATCAGTCGGTCAGGTGCGTACCGACTTGTGAGAAAAAAAGGATTCCCGGCGTTCAAGTTATTGGGAAGATACACGATACAAAAAGCATCATTGATAAAATGGTTAGCAAGGCAAGAACGTGAAGCGGAAAAGAGTTGATTTAGGTTATACATTATTTATATATATTGAAAGCAAGGAGGTAAAAAGAAAATGAAAAGAAGAGGAAATTCGGAAGGGTGTATAACGAAAGATTCCAGAGGCAAATGGATTGCACGTCTGCAAATTGGTTACAACAGTAACGGTAACCCGAGAATAAAAACATTCAGCGGCAAAACCCCTACAGAGGCACGGCGGCGAATGAATAACTTTAAGAAAAATCTTGCGAATATGGATGGTCTAACAAAAGCAGATGGTCTTATGAGTGAGGGCCTGAGGTATTGGAGCGATAAATACAAAAAGCCGACTTTAAAGCCGAGCAGTTATGATAGATTGATGCAAACCATCGAATATCAAATCATTCCATACATAGGAAATTACATGATTCAAAAGGTATCAACCGAAGATATTCAAGATTCAATCATCAACCGTATGCAAAAACAAGGCCTATCGCATAGCAGTATCAAGAAGGCATATGAAGCTCTGAATGGATTTTTCCGACAGTACGTCATAGAACGAAAAATTGTTTTCAATCCAATGGTAGGTGTTATACTACCCTCAAAGAACCAATTCAACACAAAGCAGTTGCAGGTGTTAAGTGGGGACGAAATGAAAAAATTCATAAGTGTAGCGGCGGAAAAGTTAAAAAAAGGTGAATGTAGATACAGATACGGGTACGGACTGATATTCGTTTTGTACACCGGATTAAGAGAAGGTGAGGCATTGGCACTGCAATACAAACACTTAGATTTGAAAAATCGGAGAGTCAGAATTGAACAAAATTTGGTCATGGTCACAGATGGCTCAGGGAACAAAAAGCGTAGACCTTTAATTCAACGATCGGTTAAAACAGAAGCAGGTGTAAGGGAAATACCACTATGCGATATTGCACTTGAGGCAATATCCAATCACATTGCTTTATACTATACGGGTAACGATGAGGATTATGTATTCAAGACAAGGACAGGTACTCATCTTACACCACATAATATTTCAAAAGCGGTGAATCAGGTATTCAAAAGAGCAAAAATCGATGCAAGTGGAATGCATATTTTGAGACATTCGTTTGCTTCTTATTTATTTGCTAAAGGACTGGAAGTGAAGTACATAAGCAAGATACTGGGTCATTCCAGCATTCAAATCACCTACGACACATATGTTCATACAGACTTTGAACAGTTGAAACAGATTGTTACTGCGATATAAGAACCGACAGGCAAGCCTGTTTAGTGAGGGCTTGCCTGTTATATTTTAAGATAAATATTTGGCTCGAATCTTGTAGACATAGTATTTTTTTGAGTTGGCATTTTTATTGAAAACAAATCGCTTGTCATTTTTTAATAGTATGTTTTTCGAGACGAGGAATTTCCTTAATGCTATTGACGAGTTATGTATGTCTTTATCAAGGAATTCTTTGACAACCCTGTCATTGAAAGAATAAACATCTTCTATTTGTCCTGCGGAAATTTTGTGTTCGTCAAGCCAGACAGTTTCTTGTGGGGAATCATTGATGTGTTCTTTGATAATGGTTTTGAGGTAGTTTAAAAACATGTCTCGGTCGGTATCTAAATGTGAATCAGCCTTAGGGACTAATGCGTTATAGTCGTTGTTGCATATCGCATTTAATGCTTTATCAAAAGGTGCAGAATTAGTAATTCTAAATGAAGCATTAAGAATGTTCCCGGCAATTAAAAGGTGATAACAGAACAATTCCCTATAATTTGATGATTTTATAGCACTATCCTCAATCGTGTGATAGTATAATTGATTATCGCATTTGTAAAAATATTTATCTTCACCAAAATTTGGAACAAAATCATTATGAGTGTACCAATGATGTAAATGTTCTAATATATGTCTGTATATAACATTAACGCAAGGTTTAAGTTCTTTAAATTCTTTTTGTGAGATTTTTGCTGCATTTGATAAATTGATATTCAACCAATGAAATTTAGTGACCTCTGTATTGGGTTTCTTTTCGTGTAAGGCAAGAAAGGCGAAATTTACGTCTTCAAAATCCATTCCCTCAAATTTATATCTATTTTGAAAAATGTATTTTATTATTTTTGAACGTGCGGATAATTTACCGGTATCGGAATATACAATGATAGGAACATTTTTAATGTTTAGATAATTTTTTAGCAACGGATATTTCGTATTATATAATCTATTCTTATAATAGTTTTTCAATTCTTCAATCATCTCATCTTGTGTGTGTAATTTTTTGAGACTTTTTATTTTATAATTTTTATCAGTGTAGTCAATTCTGATTTTCTTTGAAATATTCATATGCAAATTATGTGTATTATCTATGGCTGAATAACCGTAAGAATATACATTTAAAAATAAATTTGCGGCAATATTTAGCTTTTTAGTATCTTTAGCACTAAGCCACAAACTGAAATTTGTAAAACTACAGTTGCGTTCCTTCTTGGGATGGATATAGTAAAATCCTTTACTCGGTTCAAGAAGAATATCTTCTTCATAAATGTTTTTCACGCTAAATACATTTGTTTCAGATAACGGGGTTAAAAATGAATATATTGCATATAGAAAAAGCGGTATATAAAGCGGATTGGTTTCTAAAAATGATATAACCTTTTTATATGCGTTATAATTATCAATGTCATTGGATATTGAACTTTGTGGAAGAAACTCCAATTTGGTTTTGTAGTAATTATCATCATCTTTAGCATATATTTCAGCCAAATTGCTATAATCTTTTAGAGTTAATCCCGGGAAGGGATGAAAGCCATTTTTACATAAACCTATTTTTTCTTTGTTTTTATGTTGCCCGTATTCATCTATAACATAATTGAAAAGACACATAACACGTTTGTAGAAAGTATAATCACAAAGAACATTTTTCTCTATATTCAAATCGAAAATACCAAAGAAAGCTTGAAGCTTTCTATATGCTCTTATTTGGCTTGCTTGAATTGCAGCATTAAAACTAACAATGCATTGCTCATCACATTTATCATAGTTTTTGTATTTAAAACAAGCGTAATATGTATCCGTATGAGGAAGCTTTGCAACGCTTACTAATTTAATTTTAAACTCTTCAAATGACATATGATTCACCACCTGATTTTGATATTTACATTATATCAAGTTGGGTTTAGAAATACAAGAATTAAATTTAAGTAGCTTTTATATGTTACTTGAAAATTAGCTTGTTAAGTTTGCTTTATAAAATTTCGTAAGGTTGCAGGCGATATTTAATTCGCCTGCGTATTCCTAAACATTTTTGCTGTTGATATAATTCAGAAGTTCATCTTTTGAAATTCGCCATTGATGACCGACTTTTACACCGTGGATTGTATCGGACCATAATAGTTTCAGTAATGTTTGGCGTGAAATCATCAGCGTTTCTTTTACTTCATTGAAAGTCATTATCAACGGAAGCTCATCTGTTGAAGTATAGTATTCCATATAAACACCCTTTCTTTATTTTTTTATAAAAATGTTGGAGACTTAATTGGATATAATTTTACATAGATGGACAAAACAAATATTTAAGAAAAAGAATGTTTATCGTTGTAAAAAATACATCGGTTGAAATAAATATAGCATGGAAAAAAATCAAAAAAAGAAATAAGGAGAATGAAAAATATGACCTATAATAAGAGAAATCGCGAATGGGAGATGAAAAATAAGAACGATGAAAATAAAACAGTTTTAGGGAAAATCAATATGAAGATTCACACGATAGAATTTTCAAAGATATTGACATATGAAGAATACAAGAGTATGACGGAATATGTTTATTCACAAAATCAGAAATGTTATAAAAAGATGTATGCCATCATATATACCGGTATGAATGATAAGGGGATACGATTAGAATTGTATAACCACCGTGTGAATGACGGAGCTTATTATAAATTGAAATATATTATCACATTAGGTAGGTATAGAAAAAATGATAATTATTTGGAATTAGTAGAGATTAGAAAGGCGTATAATTTACTTGCAGAAATCGGAGAGTATATAAAAACACAGTGTGAAATTTTGCCATTACCGAATGAGTGCAATATCACTCGAATTGACTTGACAAAAGATATTTATGTGGGAGATGTGGTTGATTACATAATAAAACAGCTAAATAAAAGTTTTACCGGATTTAGGTGTAAGCCAAATTATATTGACTGTAAGGAGAATGCAACATTTACAAAACATAGCAGTAAGAGCTCAACAAAGATATTTGAGCTATCATTTTATGATAAATATGAGGAAATGAAACATCATATTGACAGCGGAAATTATCATTATGATGAAGACATGCTTAATCAAGCGAAAGGTATTCTTCGTGTGGAATTTAGATTTTATAAAACAAGAATTCAAGGAATGAAAAAAAACGGTAATATTAAAAGTACAGAAGAATTATTGAATTTATTATCAATAAACTCAGAAGATATTATTAATAAAAATCTAAGTCAACTATACTTAAAAGGTGCGTTCTATAAACTCGACAGGATAAAAATGAAAATTGAGACGGGGCGTTTTCATACAAAGACAAAACATAAAATGCTGGAGTTTATACGATTATCGGTATTACATAAAAGTTCAAAAACTGCCGCCGAATACTTTATTAGGGAATATTCGGAAACCGAATTGAAAAAGGTTATGGAAAAATTTAAAGAGATAGGCATTATACCTACACCGATTTCCGTTCGACAGAAATTTGAGGAATGGAGTTTTATGTAAGGAAGTAGGTCTGTTTAGACCTACTCCGTTACTCCTTTTTGCCGAATAAATACATAAGAGCGGTAATCGGCAGAAGTGATAATAAAAACCATTTACCCATGAAAAACACCTCCTTACCAAAGCATAAGCAATACTTTTTTTATTCCTTTTAGTATCGTTCGTATCATATCGGAAACCTCCTTTCGATTATTCAAGTAGATAATGTATAAATGGAATTTGATAATATACGATAAAAACCGTATTATGAAAGTTATGATTTATATAATATCTCTGTGTAATAAAACACAGGAGGTGAAAATGTATGTTCCAAAACGAACGATATTGTACTTGCGGAGTAAACGAAGAAGTACCTATTGTATTGCAAGCCATGATGTGGAATATGGTTGATACAATGAAAGTAGAATCGAAAGACTACTTGCAAGTATTTGAACTGTCAGAGTATGACGGTATGCAGAAAATCGTTCATTCACAGGAAATGCCGGAATATAAAATGGAGTATCTTGTTAAATTACAAGGTGCTCCTATTTTTGTGGGTAAAGTTTATGTGATTGACGATAAAACACATTCGACAATGCTGAAAGCAGAGGAGTATTAAGAGGAGGACGAAAGATGAAAGAGGAAAAACATACTTGTGACATATGTCACGAAGAACGTGATTTATCAGAACTAACATATTTTGATGAGTCGTATTTGTGTGAAGATTGTTTAAGACGTGAAACATTCATTTGCCGTGATTGCGGTGACAGACATTGGAATGATGATTCGGCGGATGGTGATTTGTGCCAAACTTGTTACGATGAAGATTACGTCAGATGTGAAAGATGTGATGCGGTAATTCATTATGATGACGCTTGTTATCATGAAGATGAAGAATATCATGACCATCCATATTGCAGAGAGTGTTTTGACATGAACGAGATAATTCACGACTATTACTATAAACCAGAACCGATATTCTACGGTGACGGCCCGAGATATTTGGGCGTAGAACTTGAACTTGATGACGGCGGTGAAAATGAATTTTGTGCAAGTAAATTACTTGACATTGCAAATGCTCAAAAAGAGCATATGTACATTAAACATGATGGTTCACTTGATGATGGTTTTGAGTGTGTAACACATCCGATGACACTTGACTATCACATCAATCAAATGCCTTGGAGAGCGATTCTTAACAAAGCGGTAGCAAAAGGATACTTAAGTCATCAAGCCGGAACCTGCGGACTTCATGTACATATCAGCAGAAATGCACTCGGAGCAAATTATGAAGAACAAGAGGCGACAATAGCGAAGATTCTCTACTTCTATGAGAAGTTTTGGAATGAAATTTTAACATTCAGTCGAAGAACGGAATCGCAAGCAGAACATTGGGCAAGGCGTTACGGCGGCGGAATAATCAATCCGAAAGAAACATTAAAACACGCAAAGAATTCACATATGGGACGATATGCGGCGGTTAATCTTGAAAATGATGCAACAATAGAAATGCGAATATTCAGAGGTACTTTAAAGTACAGTACATTTATAGCAACCTTACAGATGGTAGATGAAATCTGTAAGGTTGCTATTTCTTTGTCCGACGAATTTATGCAGAGTCTTACATGGCTTGATTTCGTAAAAGGAATAGCAGACGACAAACAAGAGTTGATTAATTATTTGAAAGAAAAAAGACTTTACGTCAATGAACCGATAAGAAATGAGGTGGAAATATAATGTGCGGAATATATGGAGTATTAAGTTACAAGGATAAATTAAAAGATATGAATGAGCTTGTAGATTTACTTGGAATGGAAAGTGCGGAACGTGGCACGGATGCAACAGGTGTTGCATATTCGATTTTGGGTAATATGAAGATAAACAAAAGTGCGGTAAGTGCATATAAGTTTAATCCGAATATTCCGAAGTTTGTTAATGCAGTAATCGGTCACACAAGACACAGTACACAAGGTGACAAGAGCAAGAACTACAACAATCACCCATGGAGTGAAAAAGTGAAGAACTGTCAGTTTGCACTTGCTCATAATGGTGTACTGTTCAATGATAAAGAACTTCAGAAGAAGTATAACTTTAAAAGCAAAATCGAAACAGATTCATTTGTTGCAGTACAGTTAATCAAGTATAAAAACGCACTTAATTTCAAGACGATCAAATTCATGGCTGAAAGTATAGAGGGAAGTTTTAGTTTTAATATACTTGATAACCACAACAATTTGTATCTTGTAAAAGGTGACAGTCCGATTTCATTAATTCATTTTAAAGATAAGGGCGTTTATGTGTTTGCTTCGACTAAACAGATACTTTGGAAAGCGTTGGTTGATTCGGAATTGTTTCAAGATTTGGAGAATGGTAAGTATGAACATATTGTTCTCAATGAGGGTGACATTCTGAAAATCAAGAGTAACGGTAAACGTGAAAGAGGTCACTTCAATTATACAGAATCATACGGCAGACATTGGTACGATTACGGATGTGGCTGTTATATTGATACGGGATATGATGATTATTATGCAGAAGAATATCTTGAAGATATAAAGACGGTTGCCGCAATGTACGGCGAAGACCCGGAAGTGATACAGGAATTGTACAATGATGGATACACACTTGAAGAATTGGAAGATATGATTTATACTTGATACTAAAACAGTGCCGTTAGGGTGGGTAAAACCAAACTAACGGCACTGTTTTTTTGTGTCAATAGGGCATTGCGGTATACATAGCTATAAAATAAGAAGTAGAGAGTGGTTTATTCTGAAAAAATAAACTGTGTATTTTGAAATCAAGGATATAATGTTTAATGTAGCTTGATTATGCATATATATGTATTGATGCAGAAACCTTATTTTTTGCCTTTATTCGTATAATTTTAGCCGTGCCGCAAACATCCGCAGTTCGCCCCTCATCGACGGAATACTTTCAACCGGCGTTAAGATGCGTATTTCCATACTTACTCCGTTAAACCAATTGCAGTATGCAATATTATCTTTAACTCTAGGGATATTGTTTTTGTAAAAAAACATACAAAACTATCAATATACAAACTTGTTAATAAAAACAGAAAAGTATATACTTAATATAAACAAGTTGTATGTGATTTATAAAGGAGAGGACATATGAAAAGGATTTTCAGCACGGTGGTTGCGTTGAGTATGGTTATTTTAACAAGTGTGCATACTTTGGCCGAAGAAAACGATATAAATAGAACTGCAATAGACGAGGCAAAACAGTATCTTTCGGGTGATGTTACAATATCCTCTGGAAATATGTCAAGCTATACAGCTGCAGACGGAACGGAAGTAATGCTTGAATGGGATAATGTTTATGACTGTACTATTAAAGACGAAAAGGGAATGTATCGTAACGATACATATTTAAAAAGTGACGGAAAAATAACACGTCCGAAGTGGTTTGAGGGAACAAAAAAACTCAAAGGTGATGCTAAATTAACAGCCGGCAGTGAAACGGACGAAGTTTCAGATGTACATTTAACATTACAACCACCATCTGCACCTAATTTTCAAAATGTTTATGATTACCTTACAGATTATATTGATATAGGTAATACCGACAGCGAAATGACGGTGGTTGGCACTAATCGCATAAACCGTCTTGAAGTTGTTCGTGATAACGGAATTCAGACAAAAAACGTTGAAGGCGTTGAACATACATACAGAACTCTCAATAAAAACGGTGCAATGGTTGTAACGATGAAGTGCGACAGTGAAAAGACAAATTATTTAACTGTAAAACTATGGGGAGATGATACCGGCGATACAATGCTTTGGGTATGTGACCCGACAAGCGGTAATATGAATATCACAAATTCAAGTCAGCCGTCAAGGGACGGACTGGTTGACCGCAGAGATTGGGTTGAACTGAATTTTCTTAATGCTTCGCCACAGTATAACGGCGGATTTATCTATTCAACATATATGATACCTAAAATTTATACTGAGGGTAAAGATTATGTATCTCTCAGGATATATTCAACGGGCGGGAATGCAAATTACGGCAATATAACAATTAAGGAACAAACCGAGCCGAGCCGAGGCATATATGCGGCGTATATGACGCAAGATGCTGATTTTGACCCGTCGAAATTTGAAACGGTAACAGGAAAACACACTCCGACGGCTAAAAGCGATATGATGCCATACTCCGAGCAGAAAGAGCTTGCACTAAAATATACAAAATCAGCAGTGGAAACATTCAAATCTTGGCAGATATACGGAATGGACAATTATCCGTCATATATGGAAGGAATGGTGACCAGGGGGACAAGCTGGAAGAACAAAGCTGCCGCTGATACGAATTGGAAAGATTGTTATTACAGCCGTATGATGACGCAGAACTTAACTCCGTTAAATATCAATGAAATATTTGCTTACGCATATAAAAAGTCGGACGAATTAGGTTATACCGAAAATGAAAAAACGGAGCTTTTGGACAGAGTAGTAAAAGGAATTGACTTTCTTACCCGTGCACAAGGCGAAAACGGTGGTTTTTACAGTTCGGAATGGATAGGCGGACCGAGCAGAAAGGTGTCTGAAAGTCAGCACTTGACGGGATTTGGGCTTCGCAGTGTGGCACAGGCAATGATAATGATATGCGATGATGTGGATTTTTACGAAGTAATTGATAGTGACGCAGACTGTAAAACAGATTTAACAAGACTTGAAGCATGGTCGCAAATGGCGGCGAAAGCAAGAGATTATCTTGTATCGCTTGACGGTGCAGGACACGCACCGAATCAAGATATGGTAAATATTGTAGCAGCACTCAGATTTGAAAAGGCTTTGCAGCTTATGGATAGTGATTTATCGTGGAAAACACAGAGGCAAGAAGATAATATTGAGAAATACCTTGATATAGCATTGGGATTCAGCATAAACAATGTATGTTCAAGTTATTGGGTATCGCCAAAAGGTCTTATATTGGAGAACTTCGGCTCAATTCAAGGCGGTTATTCGGGCGATTACGGAACGGAAGCTTTAGAAGAAATGTCACAGCTTACGGAGTTTGCAGAGGAAAATCTGCAATCTGACCGTGCAAAAAAATATATTGAGCGTATGAAAAACGCATATTCGGCAATAGATAATTTTATGTTTACGGCAAATGCAGAAATAGACGGAAATCCTACGCTATACGCAGAAGGCTTGACAGGAAACCGAAATGCGTATTATCCGGGTACAGAACGATATATTCTTGATGAATACAACGCAGTGGAAAAAGGTAATAAAACAGCTTTAAAGACATACGAACTTTTTTTTGAACATAACAAGCTATTGGTAAATGCCGAGAGTTATACTCCGTTAAACAGCCATTTTGAGGACAATGCACTGGCGGTAATTAAGATGTATATAAATTTTGACAAAATAATATCAAAAATTAATGAGGAAAATATCATCGATTATGATTATATTATGGATGATGACAGTCAGACGTCATATGCATGGGCAGACGAAATGGGCAGGAATGTTGTTATAAAGAACGGAGATGAGCGAATATACCTCGCACTGAATTGGCGAAATCCTCTTCATAGTCAGACTTATTATAATACGGCAGATAGCCAAAATCAGCAGAAAAGCGTGATGAATAATCTTGTGCGAGTTCATCATACGACAGATTTATATGATAAATATGGCTATGCTGAAATGAAAACAGAGGGGTGGAATGTCAAAACGGCAGAATCAAGCGATTGGCAGTTGTTTGAAAATCATTATGTTGATGCGTTTATGTATATGAATTACGGCGATTATGCTATAATTATGAACAGCAATAATCTTATGGGAAATGAGAATGACCTTGAGTATGATATTCCTATAGAAAAATTAGGACTTGACGGCGTATATGAAGAACTTATAAGCGGAGAATATTACTATTTCGGTGAAACGGCGGACGGTGCTGTAGACGGGAGCAAGACAAAGATACCATCTGCAACGACATTTGTTTTGAAGAAAATCAATCCTATGGGCTTAAAAGCAAAGGTGAAAAACGCTGACTATGCAGACGGATATGTAACTGTTCGAATGACAAAGGACGACGGATATAAAGATATTGTGCAGGTGTATGTCGCTGAATATGATAATGACGGCAAGCTTGCAGAAGTAAAATGCGAAACACGCAAAATTAACTCTGATACCGAGATTAAATTCGGTTATAAAAAGAAAAATCCCGATAGTGCTGTTAAAATTATGATATGGGACGAAAATATGCAGCCGTATGAATGGGAATAGTGTTAAAGTTTGAATACAAAAATTAAATATCAAAGTTTAAATGTTCTATTGTTTATGTTATTATAAAGATAAGTTAAAATATTATTTTATGGGGAGAGGTGCAAAATGAAATTAAATTTTAAGAGAATTATATCATTTGTTGCTGCGGCGGCAATGGCGTTGAGCTCATTTTCAATGCTCACTGTTTCGGCAGAAAATGAAGAAACGGTAATAAGCCCGATAGTTCAGACTGCGAGTGTTGCAGCACAAGTAAGAGCAAGTGGCGTGAATGAAAATGGTGAATGGACCGGTATGAATTCAAGTAGCAGTAAAATTGTAGAAAGCGGAGATTTGGAATCTACGGCAAAATCAAACTTTGGAATATTCTATTATTTTGACAAAATAGAACTTCCGGAGGATGCTATAGTTACAAATGTAACAATTACCGCATATCAAGGTTCATCAAAATTCAGCGGAAAACCATTTGTCATGCTTCACACGGAGAATCCTGCGGATAAAACTAAAATAGCAGATATATTCGAAGTTTCAAAAACAGCAGCTAATGTTGCTTTTAGCAGTAAATCAACAACAGAAGAAATTGCTGCCATTACGGTAGGTACAACGACTATGACAGAATTGATGGAGGATGCCGGTACAAAAACGGGAGAAAGAACAGAATCAGTTAAAATTACAGGCGATAATATAGCAAAATTTTTTAATGAAAATGATGCAAATTCATATTTTCTGTATAATAAGGACAGAACGGACGGAAACAGAAAATACAGTACAAAAGCGGAAATTACAGTGGAATATAAAAAAGCAGAAGCATCACTTACACATGGCGAAACAGTAACAAAATATGAAAAATTTGAGGATGCATACACAAGTGCCGAAGATGGAGATACAATAAAATTATTGAATGATGTCACCACATCTAAAGGTATGTATGTAAAAAATAAAAATATAACAATAAATGGAAACAATAAGGCGATTAATAACGGAAACTACTATATAGCTTTCGAAGGAAGTACAGAGCTCACTATAAAAAACCTTACAATAAACGGAAGTGGTAATCTTGAAATAAAAGAAAATACAACAATAAATGCAGATAATTTAACTATAAGTCATCTGCAAATAAACGGAAGCACAATAGAAAGCAAGGGTATATTAAAGAATTCGGCAGTTGATACGCTGAAATGTTACGGTAAACTTACTCTTGAAAATACAACAGTAAAAAATATTACATTCCCTAATATAAGAGTAGGTTTTGCTGATGTGCCGAAAATCACTTCAAACAGCGATTTCCAATCTGAGAGTATAACAATAGAAAAAATAACATCAATCGGTGATGATTATACGTTGTTTGACGGTACATACACACCTGAAACTGTAACAATAGCTTCGGACTATGTCACTCTTTACAAATATGAAAACGGCTTAGTAAAAGCAATTCCGCAGACAACAACGGAGAATACACCCGAAATCGCTATTGACTATATTGCTGAAAAGCTTACAGGATTTATAGACGGCGGAAATTATACAATAAATGATGTGGCAGTTGTGCCTGAAAACGGCGAACTTGCAATAAATAGTTTGTGGTTGGGTACGACGCTTAAAATAGTCAAGAAAGGCGACAATTCAACAACAACTGACAGTGAAGCACAGTCACTGGCAATTCCGGTACGTCCTGCTGCTCCTGAAATAACAGGAGTTGATGAGGCAACCGTAAACGGAAATGACGGTAAAATCATAGGTGTGAACAATACAATGGAATATAAGTTGTCGTCGTCAGGTGAATGGACAGATGTAACAGGAACAGAAATTACAAACCTTGCACCGGGAGAATATCAAGTACGTTTAAAAGCGGTTACGGACGGTGACAATAAAGCATTTGCTGGCGAGGTAAAGGCTGTTACAATAAATGCACACGGACTTCAAGAGCCGATTGTAACAGTTCCTGCAATTTCAGATGTTACATATACGCCGAATATGAAATTGTCGGACATAGCTCTTACAAATCCGGACGGCAACACAGCGGGTGCTATTACATGGAAAGCACCGGATACAGCATTAAATGCAGGGGATAATCAAAAATTTGCGGCGGTATTTACACCGGACAATACAAATGATTATAAAATAAAAGATATAGAAATAGTAGTCAACATTAAGAAAGCAACACCTGATGTTTCATGGTCAGACAGTGAAATAACAGTTACATACACTGATGGTATGAAACTAAGTGATGTTACGCTTCCGACAGTAAGCGGAAACACATCAGGTACGCTTGCGTGGAATGAAGCGGATACTGTATTAAATATAGGAACAGCAAGCTATGATGTTGTATTTACTCCGACAGATACAACTAATTATAATACAAAGACAGGCAGTATTTCTGTTAAAGTTGAAGAGCAGGTAATACCGTCTTATAATATCAAAGTAGCTGATGAAATAAACGGAAAGCTTACCGTTTCTAAATCAGCAAAGGTTAATGAGCAGGTAACTGTTACTGTAAGCGATGCAAGTTATGTCGCAAACAGTCTGACGGTATGCTATACATCGGATAATAGCACGCGTGCAGTACCTGTCACATCAAATGGCAATCAGCTAACATTTACAATGCCTGCGGCTGATGTTACTTTAACAGCACTGTTTGATGCGGAAGATACAAAAACAATAATTGCATCAAATGATTATTGTTATAATGTGCAGGCGAAAACTGCAAATAAAGGACACTATATAAGAAATCAAAGCGACAGCGATGAGAAAAATCTTGCACTCGGCTTTGATCTTACAGGTGTTGATTTAACAAATAAAGTAGTAACACTAAGATTGACCAAAACGGGATATTCGGCATATACTTCAACGGTCGTAAATCTGATTCAATCTAATCCTTGGAACGGAGGTAATTTCAACTATGATGCCGCAAGCAATGCTAATATAAACATTGTATCAAAAGAGCGTGGCAATAATGCTCAATACGCAGCTTGTGAGTTTGTGCTTAATACAAACAAGATTAATCTATCAGATAGCAAATTGTACATGAATGTGGAAAGAGCGGAACAGGCTGAAAAACAAGCGGGAAATGACTATTTTGCTATTCCGTCAGCAACTGTTGACGATGGCAAAAAAGCTGTTAATGCTTCATATCTTCCGCAGCTTATCATAAAAACGTTGCCTGAAAAGTATGCACCGGAATATGCACTTCAGACAGACATGCAGGATGATATGTTCCAGTATCATTTTGCAGGCGGAACAACAGAGTATAACAACGGTACATCAGAAACAGGCAAGACATATGATACATATTTATGGGTTCCGTCAAATACATCGCCTGGAGAACTTAAAGGTCTTGTAGCGGTAAAAATGAATTTGATTGAAGTACCGTTTGTGTACTCACAAATGCTAAGAAGCGAACTTGCAAAAAAGAATTTCGGTATATTGTTCCTTGTGTGTCAGAAAGATAAATATGGCTATAATAACACTTTAAATGGTTTCTATACAAAGGAAGATTATAACGGCAATGAACTGATAACAGACACAAGCAAGTTTACAACCGACAACAAAGATGCGGCACAGATTTTAGATGAGATTCTTGCAGGTATAGCAAAAGTATCGGGTTATAGTGAAATAAAAGACACAACACCGATTATTACCATAGGTCACAGTGCGGCTTCCGGTTTTGGAAACAAGAGTGCAAATTGGAACAAAAATCGTGTTATTGCACAAATTCATATGAAAAACGGTATGAGCGGTAACGAAGCAATGATTCCGGGTGTTCCGACTTTGCAGTATGCCGCACAGTACACAGAACATTCAAACGGTGCAGACCGTGACCGTTCCGTTCGTGACGCAAGATGGCATATTGAGCATGAACGCAGTGAAGGCGGCGAGTATCTTGTATCACATATAATTGAATGGGGCAGTGGTCATTATGATTGGTCGGATAATGCAACATATATGCTTACAAAGTACATAACAAAGGCGATTGAAGCACGCTTGCCGGCAGACTATGCTATAACAGGTCAACTTAATGATTTGACTAACACGGGATACTTAATGAAACCGTTTGAGAAGAATGGAACAAGCGAACAAGAAGCGGGTTATTACAGAGATTATTTGCAGGGCTGGTTGTCATCTGGACAGAATAACAGCAGTGCAAGCGAGGACGACAAGAAAGCTTCTTTCTGGTTCTTTGATGAAGAATTTGCAAACGAAGTAAATAAATTTACCAATTATGCAATTCCTGAGTCGCCTGATTCAAAGGCAACAGGTATTAGCGGAAGCACATCTTCGGAAATTGAGCCGTTTATACTGATGAAAGATCCGTCAAAATCTACATGGAGCAACACTCCGGCTACAGCACCGACACTTATTTCTCCATTTACATCATTTGCGAGCAATCCGTTTTCAAGATACGGCAGCAACCGTTTCATAAACTATGAGAGAATGTCTTCGCCGGATGGAAATGCAAGTAATACTGCAAGTTTAGGCGGATATGATACTGTAACTGTTGACACATATTATATGAGCAAAATACCGTCAATAACAACAAAAAATACTGTTGCATACGACAATGCAGGTGATGAGGCTAAATATCCTACGAATACTAAAGCGGAATTTGTTCCTCTGATTGCACCTTATGAGATTGTAAGCTCAGAATTACTTGATATGGCGGGAATGACAAAGGATGAAAGCAATGCAGAAGCCGAAAATGTTGCGTCTGTAACACGCACGAAGTTGCGTTTCCATAATAACAGAGTTTATTTCAGATCGGGAAATCAGTATACACTTGAAGACGGTTATAATACGATGGATTCTTATGGATTTATTAAATCACCTGAAGTAAGAGATGAAAATGGCTTTGTAACTTCGTCGTTTAAGGCAACAAGTTCACAGATGAATATCCCATATGTAAATAAGGGTACAGAACAGACGCTTACACTTAATAAGATTAGCGATATAAATATATACGGAATAACTGAAAATCCGTCGTTTGACATAGAATACACATCAACAGACAGTGATTTACAGAAATATACGGATGTTTTTGTTGAATACGGTCCGGCAAAAGCAGTTAGAATAGTCGGAGATGATGGCTCATATTCTTGGAAGATAGAAATTTTACGAGATAAAATTCCTGAAAATGCAAAATTCCCGATTGAAGTGAATGTTGTCGCATCAAACCTTGGAAAGTGGGAAAAAACATACGGTGCTACAACTTCACAGTCGTTTAATATAATCTCGCGTTCAGACGAAGATTTGCCGGAAATCACCGATGTGACAGTAACCCCGTCTGCAAATCTTGTATACAATGGAAACGAGCAGGTTTTGGCAACGTTAAGCGGCACTAAACAGGGAGATACCGTTTCGTACAAGATTGACGGCAATGCGACAGAAGAATTAAAGGGTACTGATGCGAAGGAATATAGTCTTGAAATCACAGTATCACGTGAAAATTACAAGGATTATGTATGGACCGGAACAGTAGAAATTAAAAAGGCACAAATTACGGGTGTTACCGTAACAGGCGGTAATGCTCAATATGACGGTAAATCTCATGATTTAATTACTGTATCAGGAATAACCGAGAATGATACCGTTACATATAAAGTAGACGACAAAAACGAAACTACGGAAAAACCGACATTTACCGATATTGGTACGCATAGCGTAAAAGTAACTGTTTCAAGAGGTGACAACTATGTTCCGTATGAGCAGAATGTTTCTGTAAGCATAAGTGCAGAACCGACTGTTACGGGAATTACTGTTACACCGTACAGTGGTATATATGATAAATCCGAACATGATGCACTTACTGTTGAGGGGTTGGAAAACAGTGATATTGTTACCTACATAATTGACGGCAAAGAAGTAAATGATATGCCGAAAATTACGAATGCAGGAAACTATCCGATAACTTTAAAGGTGTCAAGAGATGGTTATGCACCATATTCACAGATATACACTGCTGTTATTTCAAAGGCAAATGCTGAAATAACAGCCGAACTAAATCAGTCGGCGGAATATGACGGTAAGGTAAAGAATGTCTTGGCAAGTCTTAACCATGATGAAACCGAGCTTAAATATTCCATTACTAAAAATGGTGAGAGTGTTTCGGAAATAGTGGAAACAGGAGAGTATATAGTTGTTGTAAGTGCTGATGAGACAGATAACTATAATGCTCCGCAGGCTGTAACCGTAACATTTACAGTGACAGAACAGGAACAGCCAATTGTAAAGCCAGAAATAATCATCGGAGAAGATTATTCAAGCTCAGACACAAGTTCATCTGTTGATATAACTGTTAAAAATCCGAATGATGAAACAAATAACGGAGTCTTAATAGCAGCACTGTATTCAGAGGATGGCATATGTCTTAGTGTATCGTCAGTAAAGAATGGCAGAGCAAGCTTCAATTATGAGATGGACGAAGGAATGTTTATCAAAGCATTCATGTGGAAATCATTCACAGGCGAAGATGCTATGAAACCAATTCTGCCGTGTGTATCAAAAACAATCAGATTTTAAACTTCAAATGAGCGTATATATATACGCTCATTTTTTTGTGTGGATTATCAAATAAAAAAGTAAAAAATCACAGTTGAAATATTTTAAATAAAACCGTATAATTACAGTAAGATATATATTTAAAGATAAAATCGGAGGGCGTTATGTTTAAAAAGATTATCAGTATAGCTATGGTTTGTACAATGCTGGCTTCGTTTGTGCCGAATGTAACGGCATTGGAAAATGCAGTTGTATATGGATTTGAAAAGAAAGAAGAAAAATGGAATATTAAAGCCACAAACGGACGTATCGTAACAGGGTTTGACACTGAAATATTTCGTTCCGGAGAACAATCATACAAATTTGATGCGATAACGCTGACTGAGGGTGAAAATGAAATTTCAGCTATTTCAAAGACGTTTGATTCTGACTATAAAGATGCGTATAAGGTAGGTATATGGTATCTTTTAAGCGAAGATTATACTCGCCTTGATGCACAAAACGGCGGTGCGTTTTTCGAATATACTTTACTCGATAAAAACGGAATGGAAATCCCGGACAGTACATACAACTATTATATATCAGCACCGTCATATGAAGATGATATATATTCACAGCATTGGAGCGGTAACGATTTTTACATAATCCCAACAAAGGATACAGTACAAATAAGAATTTCTATTGGAATTAAAGCGGCTACGGGACAGGTAAATTTCGATGATATTTCATTTGAAAAAATTGACAGAAAGAATGTACTCTCAAATCCGATAACAACCAACCAAACTGTTATGCCGAATTCACGTGACAGTTATACTTACGGCTGGGAGGGCGATGAGGAAAATTGGTGGGGAACCAATATTTCTAAAAATGCAGTGGCTGAAATGGGTGTCACAAGTGAATATGCTCATTCGGGTAACTCGTGTTATATGTTTAAAGCCGATACATTGAATGTTACTGCTGAAAATAATCAGCAGATTATTAATAACAAGTATAACGGTTCATATTTCCGTGTAAAACCGGGAGTTTATGATGTAAGTTGGTGGTACAAGATAATCGGACCGTATAAGAGAGCATCAAACGCTTGGGGTATGTCGGTAAATATTATTGTTTACTCGGACGACGGCAAAACACAAACGGCTAATGTTTCAAAAACTTATCTCGATTCTGACGCCGATAAGGATTGGCAACAGAGCAGCTATTCCATAACGGTACCGGAAGGTTCAAGCCTTGTAAGAATAAATATTGGCTTGAGAGCTTCAACAGGCACATTTCTTATAGATGACCTGAGCGTTGCTCCGTTGGTAACTGACCTTGTATCCGATCCCGATTTAGAAAATTATCATGGTATGATGCTGAAAAAACTCGATAATGACAGCGTGTATGTAAATATTAACACAAAAGAAGCCGAAAAAGACGATGTTTTGGATTATGTTGTTCTTGGCGATGAAGAAAGTGAAAAGGCACATAATGCCGATACAGGCAAAAGCGTGGTTGGTTACGGAGGATTGGGCGACACATACCGTCAAATTTATCCCGGTGATGATAAAATCTGGGTTACAATGAAAGTTGACCCCGACAAAATGAATTATATAACCGTTAAGCTTTGGGGAAGCGAATGCGAAAATAAGGAAATTCAAAACCTTATGATAAACGATGAATTCGGAACGCTTCAAGCGAAATACGGAACCGTATGGCCGGTATGGGATAATATGTATGAGGAACCGGGACAAAGAGGCTCATATTTCTATGCAACTTACCGATTACCTATGGCAATGACGCATGGAAGGACGGAGGTACGTTTTCAGGTTTATCACGGTGGCGATGCAAATGCATATTCCGCAAACGGCATGAACGCTGCAACCGAATATTCAAGGCAATTATATAAGCTTGTTACACATACGGATCCAAGTTATAAAAAAATGGCTGATGACAAGGACGGTGATACAAAGAGATATGATTTGGGTGCAATAAAAGTATCACCAAACGGATTGTCGCCGTATGACTATATAATTAATGAAATGAATGCGGGAATAGAGGATATTAAAAAAAGTCAGAATTACGGCAAGGAATGGGATGAAGCTGTTGCAGCAGGAAGATCACCGGCAGGAGCATATGGAGCGGTACTTGAAGGAACAAACTCAATGAGCCATGGCTCATGGGAAAATTGGAAAAATGTTCACTATGTCAAGTGTATAGGTTCAAACAGCGAGAACCAAAAGGGAATACGTGCTATGGCAATGGCATATAACCGTGAATGGTCAAACTATTACCATGAACCGGAAATTATAGACCGTTGCGTTGCATGGCTTGATTATCAAGTGCGTTCTCAAGGTTCAAACGGCGGTTGGAATAACGAAACATACAAAACATGGATAGGCGGTCCGGATAGAATGGAAGCAAATGGCGGCATTAATGCAGGTGCCAGAGCTGTTGGAGAAGTATTCACAGAAATAGGAGATGCGATTATAGCAGCAGGGTATCTTGATGAATACATTGATGACGATTTGAATCCTGATACGCCGGAGGTAAAACGCAGAGATGCATATGCGAATATGTATGTTAAAGCTACGGACTATATGTTTAATGTTGTTCAGCGTAAACCTGCAGTAAATCAAGAACTTTTCAATGTTGTTTCGGGTGTTGCATTCCAGAGAGCGTTAAAAATGATTGCTCCGTCACAGTGTATAAGCGATTCAGACCTTAAACAGAGAATGTATGAGGCAACAGGTATTATGAGAACACCAAGACAGTCAATATTGATTTCTCCAAAAGGCTTGTCAATGGAAACAATAGGTCACTTTGACGGTGCTTATGACGGAAATTACGGCCCTCACGGTGCGGCAATGGTTGCGGATTTGGCACTCATAACAAAAGACCCTGAACTCATAAAAAAAGCAGTAAATGCTTCACACGCTATGAATTATTTCGCTGATACAGTTGTAAATCATAAAGGATATAACGCAATAAGGCGTGAATTTAATATAAATACCCGAAACTACAAGGGACCTGGACGAATTGAATATGCGGCATGGAATAACTTTATAGCAGCCGGATTCGGTTCAAAGGACTCTGTGCGTTCAATGGAACTGTTTATTGAATACGGTGAACTGTATTTAAGCTCGCTTGTATCAGACAGAAGACTACTCTATTATATGATATTGAATTTTGATGCTATGGGCGATGATATAAAAAAAGCATCTGAGGGTTATAAAACCTATGCGGATATAAAGGATATTCCTCAGGAAGCGGCTATAGTAACACTTGCATGGAAAAATATCATAGAGGGTGTAAACGACACAAATTTTGCACCGAATGATAAGATAGATGAAAAAACATTTAAAAGATGGCTTCAAAATGCTTTTGGAAACGATACTGAAATCAAGTACAACAGTGTAATGTCAAGAGCACAGGCAGCATATGAGATTTATTACAGACTTCTTGACAATGGAGTGTATATTACAAAGTTTGATTTGGGTTCGGGTATATATATGCCTAATGAACCATGGAACAAGGACGAAAACGGAAATCAGAAGGAATATGTGTTCTCAGATGAGATTTCTCAGTCGCTATCATTACAACATAAGGGTGAATTTGTAAGAATGACGTTAAATTGGCGCAGCACGATGAACGGATTTTATTATGCAGATAATCACCGTGAACATGCGATTTATTCGCAGGTGTTCCGTTGGCATGAAATGAATGACAAGTGGAGTGCTCACGGAAACGGATATATGGCATCGCCACTGGGACTGAGACGCATAAATATAGCAAAGTACGGAAATTACATTATCATCATGAACTGTTCTGACGAGGATAAAGCGGTAAACGTGGAGCTTGAAGCTGATGTTTCAAAGATACATGATCTTGTGACTGATACGATGATGGATGTAAACAACTCAATTACAATGCCTGCACTATCAACAATAGTGTTGGATTTGAGAGAAACGAATTGATTTGAGAGAAAGGAGGAATGATTGTGAAATTAAGAAAATTAGTGGCTATACTCATGGTCCTTTCGATTCTTATGTCAATGCCTGTGCTGAATACTTTTGCGGCGGACAGTTTCAGAACTGAAACTGTTTCTGATGATGGAAGTGAAATAGATACCGACAGTGAAGAAAACTCAGAAGCTACACCCGAGCCGTCGGCAACACCTGAGCCTAATGCTTCGAAAACAGAAGGGACCGAAAGCACAGAAAACGATGAAGAAAATTCTGATGCTCCTTCCGGAGCAAGTAATCTTCCGGGTGCAGTCGGCGGAATGGGATTTACAAGCTCAAAATTTATAGATTGCAGAGGACACTGGGCGGAGAAAATAATCACAGAGTGTACTGAAAAGAAATATCTTGACGGTTATAGCGATGGAACGTTTAAACCTGATAATCCCGTAAGTGCAGCGGAATTTGCAAAGATTTACAGTGCATGGAAAGGTAATTTTTATCAGATTTCAAATGGCTATTGGGCAACACCGTATATACGACTGATGCTGGATTACGGAATATTTGAAAATGGTGATTATTCCGATTATAGTGAAGAAATGACGCGTGAAAAGGTTGCCAAAGCTATAATAAACAGCTTGTCCGGCGAATATTTTCCTGACAATCTTGATAAATATTGTGAGTTAATCCCTGATTATGAAAATATAGATGAAAAATTTCGTGATTATGCGGTACAAGCATATATAACGGGTATTATATCGGGATATGAGGACGGTTCGTTCAGACCTAAAGGATATGTTACCCGTGCGGAAATTTTAAGTATCATAGATCGTGCAATACATATGGATAAGCGTGTTATCCCTGAAAGCGTTAAAAATGCAAGCGGAGGTGAAGCACAGTCAAATACATACTACAGTGCGGCGGTACAGGTAAGAAAATCCTCAAAAGAAAACAGTATGAATTACAGACTGCTTTCAAGCAACTCTCAGTATATGACTGAAGATGATGCTAAATCGGGCTTACGAATGTCAGAGGAACTTCAAGGTGCACAAGGATTTGCATTTTTAATGAGATTTGACCTTTCGGATATATTAAAACGCGAAGATGATTTAGAATCGGTAAGTCTTACGTTGAACAGAGCGAGTGGCGGCGATATGGATATGGGATTGTTTATGTATGATACGCCGATAAGCAATACTGACTGGAATAAGAGCGAGTATTGTAGGGTGGCAAATGATGCGGCGGTCGCAGGCGCGGATAAAACAGGCTATAACACTGTTGTCGACAATATATCAGCAATATTACCTACATGGGGTAATATTGACGAAGCTGTGCCGGACGAACAGAAGACGCAGCCGTTTGCAAAAGCGCAATGCGTAAATGACAAATATGTGTTTGAACTTGATATAAATGAACTAAAAAAGAATGCTGATGAAAACAATATTATTGAATTTTTCGCAACTACCGTAAATTACGATAGATATGGACTTGAAAAAGACAATAAACCAAAGTGCTTTGTTGCGGGTAAAGATGCACCTAGCCTTTACTGTACATATAATACAGGCGAGGAAATACCGTCAACTCTGACTGTTTTAGCGGGAACGGCAAAGGTCGAGGGAGGAATGTTAAATATTCTCGGTACGGGAAATAACGCATATATTGAGAATTTCAGAACGGAACAAAAAATCACTTTTGATTTTACAGCAAGAGCGGCTGGCAAATATAAAATGACAGTATATTATTCCGCAAATATCAATTCAGGAGGCGGAACAGCGACATTTAACATGAATGGAACGACCTTTGACCATACTTTTGCACAGACAGGCTCATGGTCAACGTATGTGTATGAGGACTTGGGAGAAGTTGAACTAAAAACAGGAGAAAACACTCTTGTGATAACTGATAAGGAAATACCAAATACTTATCTCATCAATATAAAAAATATTGTCTTTGAGAAAATTAACTAAAGGGAGAATAAAATATGAAAAAGATTAAGCATATTAAGTTTATTTCATCATTGCTTTCACTTGTAATGCTCATAACCTCTGCCGGAATTGCCCCTATAAAATCTATGGCGGCAGACAGTGATAACGGCGAAAAATCTGCTGTACAGCTTGCGTGGTTTCGTGCAAACGGAAAGAGCGATGGAGAATTTGACGGTTCATGCGGAAGTAACTGGTATAACACGGGAGATGCTTCATCGGACGAAAGCAAGATAACAGGCGCAAACGGATGCGAAGTGCAGTCCGGAAACGCTTTTGGTTTTATAATTGGTTTTGATATGAGTGATTTTGACAGTGATACATATTTATATGAAGATGTTAAAATCACATTAACTGCTGCAAACAACGGTATACCGTTGTCAATTTGGGCATATAGCGGCAGTGAATATCACGGAGAAAGCATTGTACAAAAAGATGTCACTCAGTCAGTGAAAGAGATGCTTCCGTCGTGGAATCCGGATTGGAAGTATGCACAGTCCGGTACGGAAAATGCAAATGCATTAGCTTCAGCCTCGCGAACAGATGGGAAATATACTTTTAATATTGATTATGACAGCCTTATGCAGAATGTTAATGATGATAATATTGTGAGTTTATTTGTTTCATCGACGGACTTTGCATCAAAATCAAAAACACAGGTTTATTTGAGCGGTGATAATGCACCGAAAATGACATATTCATACAGAGTGAAACCGCAAGCTGAGAATATAAAAATTTCAGGTCCTGATAAAATAGGAATAACAAGTGCAAATCAAGTACAAACTGCAGAATATACAGCCGAAGTTACTGATAATTACGGTGAAATATGCAATGACGAAGTAACGTGGAATATTATATCAGGCGAAGATAAACTTGAAAAATATGATGTTATTGACGGTAAGTTCACAATCACAACGAAGAATACGGTAAACGACGGCGACATTATTGAAATTCAGGCAAAGGTTAATGATACTGTACTTACCAAAAAGAAAATTACAATATCTCAAACCTATGCAAAAAAAGTTGAGGTATCAGGTGCAGAAAGTGCAACGGTGTATACTTCTGTATTGCCGGCAGTTGTCGGAACATATACCGCAATTGTTACAGATGCCGATAATAATGAAATGAAAGTTGGTGTAACATACTCGGTCGATAATGATACGAGCTTTGATATTGACGAAAACGGTACTTTGAGCGTTAAACAAGGTGTATTCGCAGGGGAATACAATGTGTCTGTAACAGCTACGGTGAACTCTGAGGAGTGTGAGGAAGGCACAGTTGTTGTAAGTGAGCCGTTTGAAGTTGCAATCACAGTTTTGGATGTAATTCCTACAGTAGAACTCAATCCAAGCAACTTGTTATGGTTCAGAGCAAATGGAAAGAGCGGAGGAGAACTTGACGGTTCTTGTGGCAATAATTGGTGTTATTTAGGCGATAGCGGACTTGATGGAACTAAAGAAATTGAGTCAAAACCGGGTTTTGGTTTTATTACAAGCTTTGATATAAGCAAACTTGATAATACAGAGAATGATTTATATGATTTTAAGTTTTCTTTAAAAACCGATACGTCAACGGAAAAACTTGCTATATGGATGTATGATAGAGAAAGTGTACCGTATTACGGTAGCGGTGTAGATAGACTTGCTGTAACGAAGTCAATAAAAACAATGCTTCCGTCATGGAATACTGATTGGCAATATGGCGGCGGAACAGCTGACACAGCTCCGTTAGCAACTGCATCTGTAGCAGACGGTCTGTATACATTTGATTTTACATATGAACAGCTTAAGGAATTGGCTGATACAGATGGTATGGTAAGCTTTTTTGTAACATCGGAAAAATTATCTTCATTTGATAGTAAAACTAAAATTTATTTTTCCGGCAAAAACGCACCAAAGATGACATATTCATATCGTGCAAAACCGCAAATAAACGGTGTAACCGTTGTCGGAGCGGATACAATAGAATTTTCAGGCACAAAGCCTTTAACTGACAACAAATATATCGCTAAGTATAAGACGCAATACGAAGATGTTACATATGACCTTGAGGGCGGTATGCGTAAGTGGAGCATTACGAGCAGTGATATAGATGTGAAAAATAATATTATGTTCGATGCCGCTACCGGAGCAATTACGGTTGCAGAGAATTTGCCGGAGGGTGAATATAACGTTATTCTTAATCTTAATTATAAAAAGAATGGTGAAACCTATTTAGCAGAAAAGAATATCACAATTAAGAAAACGGAAACACTTAACCCAACATCCGTAAAAATATCGGGTAAATCAGACATAGAGCTTATAAGTGCTTCTTTGCCGGCTGAGTATACCTACAATGCGGAGGTTTTAGATCAATACGGCAATCCGATAAAGGATGAAGAGTTTAACTGGTCAATAACAGGTACCAATATTGATAATATTTCTATAAACAACGGAGTATTGACAATAGGCAAGGGTACAACAGGAGCTATTGTCAATATAAAGGCGGAACTTAAGAGCAATAGTGCAATTTATTCAGAATATACTGTTTCCATAACGGCATCCGAATACGCATCATTGTTATATCCGACCGATGACGTGCTTTTCCGTAAAGGAAATGCCGATACGAAAAATGTAAACGGTGCGGAGCTTGAAATAACAAATAGCGTCGATAATGACCGTGCATTTGTCGGAGGACTAAAATTCGATATTTCGTCTTTAAAGCAAGCCATAAAAGAAGGATTGCCAATAACCTCAATAAAGCTTCGTCTTACGGCTTCATTGTCAAAGGATGGCAAGCTTATGTTGAAACCTTTATCAAATGAATGGGACGAGTCAAACAGTGCAGCAAATTCTTATGCAGAAAAAGCGGATATTATAACTAAGGCGGTATCATCAACCGCAAGTATAATTGATAATGAAGAAAACAAATCTTTCACACTTAACCGTATGATGAAAGATAAGTATATTTACGACGGCACCAGAGGAGAAACAGAATCTATTGAAACATGGCAGACAGAGCTTGATATTACAGATTATTTACTCGGAACCGGCACAGAAAGCGACTTAAATAAAAATGGATATATTGTTGACAACAAGGACGAGGATTATGTCAGTTTCTTGATAATGGCTAACTATAATGGTACAAATGCAAATAAGATTTTTACGAAGGATGTTTCAGAGGCGAACTACAGTGACCATTGGCAGCAGCTTATTGATAAGTTCCCTGAAATTGCAGAAAGTACGGATATTATAAAGCCTGCTATTGTTATTGATTATGCAAAAGAAAGTGTAAGCATTACTTCAAATGTAAGTACATTACCTGTACCGCTTACGGATAGTCCAAACTCAACAAAAATTACTGCAGAGCATCATAATCCGATTGCAAATACGACAGATAATGAAATTGAATGGTCTGTAGTAGGATTTACAAGTAAAAACGGTGAACATGTCGGTAACCCGACCGGTATCTCTATTGCTGCTGACGGAACTCTCAGCGTTTTAAAAAATGCACAGAGCGGAACTGTTACAGTTCGTGCAACATCAAAGAAAAACAATGTTATATATACAGATTTTAATGTATCAATAGTTAAGCTTGCGTCGCAACTTGTAAACGGTTCATTTGAAAATGTTACAGATGCTATGATGCCTGTTTCGTGGATTTCATATGATCCTGATATAGACGGAGAGTATAACGGTGTCCGCAGATACAGAATGAATCAGACATCTGAAACACAACTTTCAAATATTACAAGAACAAATGATGATGACGGATTGGTCAGCGGTTCATATTCGACTGACAGCTTGGGTAACACGGGGCTTATGTTCAAGGGCGCTGAGGGTATAGATAAGGATTATGAGGGATTTGTGTACGCTCATAATGCAAATAACAGCAGTCTTGACGGAGGACCTGATATCCGTGTAACATCGGGAATAACATATTGGGTATCACAAGACTATCGAATGGAGAATTTTTATCAACTTAATGATTCCGCTGTAGTAGGACCGTATATGAGCTATGAGGGATTTCAGGGTACTACATCAAAAAAATCTAAATTTAGCGGAACTTGGTATTTTAAGGACGGAAATCCGACAACTCCGTATACTACCGATGGCTATGACACGCTCACAAATCAGATAACCGTTCCTGCGGACGTGAACAGATTAAGAATAAATTGGGGATTAAAAGCAAGTGAGGGAAATATTTTCTATAGTAATTTCAGAATTGCTCCACAGGGTATAGATACATCAAAAACTGCTGTAGACGGTGAAAATGAACTTAAAGTAACAGACAAGATGACATGGACATCTGACCCTATAGCGACAGTTGCAGGCGGTGAATACACATATAAAATGTCTGTTATGACCGATAATTTGTCAAGCGGTCTTGCTGTAATCGTATTTAAAAATTCCGATGGGGAGATTATCGACGAGGAAAAGATAAAACAATCAAAATCTCTTAATTGGGAAATGATTACGGGAACGGTTACAGTTCCGAAAAATACAGCTTATGCGGAGCTTGTGCTTGAAAACGGTGCAAAAACGGGTAGTGTGTGGTATGATGATGTTATTTTTACACAATCGACCAATCCTGTTCCGACTTACTTAAAAATAAATGCACAAAATTCGCAAGTAGTAAGTCCGTTAAACGGAGAAAACAGATATTTCTTCTCTGTTGATGTAACCGACCAATACAACAATCCTTGTGATGCTTCGGTAAAATGGAGCATAGATTACAATGGTATTTCTGTTTCTGATAACGGAACACTTATCGTTTCATCTGATGCTGTTGCGGGAGAGGCGGTTATAAAGGCTGAAATAAACGGAAATGTTTCAGACAGTATGAAAATAAAGGTACTAAAGCAGTCTGAAAACTCACCTGCCGTAACACTTCAAAACGGTGATTTTTCAGAAAAAGATGAAAATAATATGCCTGTCGCATGGACAGACAGTGACAAAACATTGTCGATTGCAAACAGTACGTTTGATACGGCTATATCAGGCTGGAAACTGAATTATACCACTTATTCTGCTGCAGACACTTCATCCTTAATTGAATGGGACAAAAATGTTGACCATACAGGCAATTCAGGAGGAAGCGCAAGAATTTACAATGCCGACAGAGCACAGGGGTCTATGCAGATTTCTGACAACATCGCTGTTACCGGCGGTCAGATTTATGATTTGTCGGTATGGGTAAAGACGGAGAATATTTCAACCGACTCAAATGTATATGCTAATATACTTATTTATGATAAAAACGGTTCAACAATAGAGGAAAATAAACAGCTTATAAGCCTTTATCCTAACGATACCGATAATAAGGGCAACAATACGTCAGACTGGACAAAGTTGTCGGGTTCTATGTATATAAACGAAAATGCCGTTAAAATGAGAATTGACCTGCGTTATCGCGGAGGTGCCAATAATCAGAACGGTACAGTTTGGTTTGATGATTTGACAGTTACAAAGCAAGCGGGAATTGACAGTGAGAAATCATATAACGGTAAATCAGCGTTAATGATTAAAGGCTACGGCTTTGAAAAAAATGATTACTCAAGAACTTACGGCGAAAAATGGGACAGCGATTTAATTACCGGAATAACACCAGGTCAGGAGTATTACTACTCGGTAAACGCACAGACTCAAAACGCATCTGACGGTGCATATGTTATGATAACATATTATAATGCTGCAGGCAAAGCCATAGGAGTTGATAAATCAAATAAATCAACAAACACTGAATGGGATATAATTAACGGAGCATCTACAGCTCCCGAAGGAGCTGTCAGTGCAGTAATGAGCCTATGTATATATGGGGACGGTACAGCATGGTTTGCAAATGCTCAATTTGAAACAAAAGCTGCAACTGAAGTAAAATCATTAAAAATAGAAGGCAATGATACGGTTATGGCGTCGAGTGATAATTACTATTATGCAGTTGTTACGGACCAGTACGGATTAAATTCAGATAAGATGAACATTCTTGTTACTGCCGATACCGTTCCGTCAGGTATGCAGTATGATTCAAAATCAGGCAAACTGACAGTATCAAACAATGTTTCGGGAGGAGCAGGGCTTACCCTGAAAGCTTCTTATAACGGTTTGACAGCAACCAAAAACGTTAAAACTCTTGCAGAGACAACGTCTATTACAATCAGCGGTTCTGAAAATGTAACAATACCTTCTTCAGTTGCTAAGACAGTAGCATATAAAGTATATAATCAGCTTAGCCAGCAGATAGATTCATCAGCTGTCAGTTGGACAGTGTCATCAAATGATGTAAGCATTGCCGACGGAATTTTGACAGTTCCAACAGGTGTAAGCAGTAAGAGTATAACAATAACAGCTCAATATAATGGGTTAAAAGCATCTGTCAAAGTAATGCTTACAACCGCTTCGCTGTCGCAAGGCAACACCGGCGGCGGTGGCGGCGGTGGTGGTGGCACCTGGACCGGTGAAAAAATCCAAATAAGTGCTACACCTGCACCAAATGCAATGGGTAATTTTGATGTAAACGGAAATAATGACGGTACAAATGGTACTGTTGGCACAAATACAGGCACGACAATAGAAGAATTACTGCCTCAGCCGGACCCTACATATTTTACGCAGGGAATGGACAATGTAGCAGGCTTTACGGATATTGGAAGTGTTAAATGGGCACATAAAGCAATAGCAACACTCCGCAGTGTAAATGTTATTAACGGAAAAGAAACCACAAAATTCTGCCCTGATGACAGTATAACAAGAGCCGAATTTGTTCAAATACTGATTGGAATGTTAAGCTATGCAGAGCGTATAGACACCTCTGATGCAGAATGTAGTTTTACCGATGTTGAAAATGACGCTTGGTATTATAATAGTGTTGCTGCAGCGGTAAAATACGGTATAGTATCCGGAATAAGCGAGAGTGAGTTTGCTCCGAATGTGCTTATTTCAAGACAGGATATGTGTGTTATGATTGACAGAGCATGCACGGCGGCAAATATTACTTTGCCGAATGGAGCAAGTATAATATTCAACGATGAAAGCAATATATCCGGCTATGCGTTAAATGCAGTAAGGGATATGTCTAAAGCAGGCATTGTATCGGGATTTGAGGATGGAAACTTTAAACCGCTTGAAAATGCGACAAGAGCACAAGCGGCGGTAATTATTTATAGAATGGCAGGTGGAGCAGAATGAAAAAAAGGATTATAAGTTTGCTTATAGCATTATCAACAGTAATAACTTTGTTTGTTCCATCTGCGGTGGTTCACGCCGAGCTTGGAATAAAAAACGAACTTCAAGTAAGCCTTATGGCAGCATTAAATATCGTACCCGGATATCCTTCTTCATATGATGCAGAAGCAAAGGTATCGGCAAAAGATTTTGTCAGTTTTGCTTATAGGTTGATAGGAATAGACAATATGAACATATCGTCGTTTATGAAGAAATATGATTTGGACGAAGAAAGCGACACAATCGGTGCTTCAACGGCAATAAAGATTATACTTGATATTATAAACTATGATGAAATTATGGGGAATACAGACAATTATTTTAATTTTGCATCGCAAATGGGTCTGACAAAGAATGTCGGTGTATCTTTAAACAGCAGTGAGCCTCTTACATATGACCAAATGGTTATGCTATTCTGGAATACGCTTGATATGAAAGCACTGAAATTAGATGGAATAAACTCATATAGCTATACTGATGAGACTGTAATGGAGCATTATTTAAAAATCTATGAGGGAAAAGGTGTTGTAAACGCCAATGAAACAGCGGCTATTGACGGTAGAGGAACAACCGGAATAGGAGTAGTCCGCATTGACAGTGAAGAATATTTTGTGGGAAATACGATAACCGAACATCTCATAGGCAGTAATGTCAAATTCTATTATCATGATGATAATGAAAAAACTTTAAGATGGATAGAGACAAACAAGTCAAAAAATCAGACCGTTTCTGTTTATGGCAATGATATAACATCGGCAACCGATAAGGCTATTATTTATGATGGGGACAGCAAGAGCAAAACCCTAAAGCTTGATGATAAATATATGATTATTTATAACGGAAAAGTATCAGACGGCTCTATCGGAATTGAAGCGGTGATGTCGCTTAATTCTCAAAATTATTTTATAGATAATGACAGTAACGGTAAATACAATGTTGTTATAATAAACGATTATGAGTATTATTTAGTAGATGCGATATCAAAAAATACATATACAGTTAATGATTATACGGCAAAAACCTCTGTAGAACTTGGAGAAGCTGATAGACTAACAGTATATGAAAACGGCATAAGAACTACTGCTGATGCTATAAAACAAGGAAGTGTCATCGCAGTTGCAAAGAGTGCCGATTCAAGTGTAATATCAGTTCAAATATTAGACGGACTTGTTACAGGAGAAATAACCTCATTAAGTTCAGGAACAATGACTATTTCCGGAACAAAGTATAATATATCACCGTCGTATGCCGGTGATGCTTTGAAAGTCGGACGTGGGGGAAGTTTCTATTTCGATAATTACGGAAGAATAGTCAGATGTGTAGGATTAAAAGAGGCCTCATCTCAATACGGCTATTTGTTAAATTTCTACCGAGGAGATGATCCTAACGGAGATTGTTTTGCTGAGATTTTAACCGCAGAAGGAACAAGAGAAACATTTACTGTAAAACAATCTGTAAATGTAAACGGAGAAAAATGTAATCTTGGAACAGCTCTTCAGCGTATAGAGAAAAATCAGCTGGTTACATATAAAGTGAGTTCCGATAAAAGAATAACAAAAATAAATACTGCTAATAAATCATACATAGGCAGAGATACGGCGACGGAAATATTTTCAATGCACTTTAAAGGTGCAGGAAAGTACAGAAAGAATAATATGTGCTTTAATTCCAAATATCTGTTGGATTCAACAACGCCGATATTTGTAATTCCTTATAACGAAGATAAATATGATTATACCGTGATGAATCCGTCATTACTTGTAAATAATACAACATATGATATATCTGTATACGATATAGATGATTATATGTATGCTTCATGCATAGTTTTAAAGGAAAACTTTTCAGAACCGGAGAATATGCGTTCAAAGCGTTCTCTGATTATAACTGATATATATTCCGGCATAAATGATGACGATGATGAAATAATAGGTCTTGAAGGTTATCAGCAGGGCAGAAAGGTTACATATCAAGTTAAGAATAAGGAAATGAAAGATAACAGGGGCAAATATTATGTCAGAGACCTTAAAGCAGGCGACGTAGTACAAGTAAGTGTAGATGTGAAAGGCGATGTCAGAGCTGTTCAGCTTTTATTTAAAGCTAACGAACAAAAACTTGCCATTGCTGAAGGTAGCGATACTCCTAATAAATATTGGGAAGGCGGAACTCTTGTAATGCCTGATTTATGGGTAAGTTTCGGAACCGTAACCGACAGAAACACTAATGTGTTACTTGTGGATGCTGACGGAAATGATAACATTGTAAGCAAAGATCCGCACAAATTTGCATCTGCAACCAATGTTTACATATATGAAAACGGAAATGTATACCCATCAAACAAAAATGAAATATTTAATGATGACTTGGTATATGTTCAAGAATATCAGGGCAATTTACATGAGGTAATGATAATAAGATAAATATTACAAAGCCGGTAAGTATATACTTACCGGCTTTTGTGTTAAATAAAATAATAGTGTTAAATATTTAATATTCAAAAAGGTTTAACTTTATGATACAATATATGTATATCAAAACAAAGGAAGTGCTGTAAAATGATAATAAAAAACAAAAATGTTTTTCATCTGCAAGGGAAAAATATAAGTTATATAATGGCAGTTAATGAATGTGGAGATTTATTGCATTACTATTACGGTAAGAAACTTCGCGATAAAAATTATGAGTGGATTAAGCAAAAATGGTCTGTATGGAACGGTTATGGACCGGATAAGTGGACTTTGGATATATGTCCGCAGGAATATCCCGCATACGGCTATACTGACCTTCGCACACCGGCATACAGTATTGTCAATAGGCAAGGAGGCAGTGTTTCAAGGCTTACATACAAGACGCATAAAATTATCCAAAATGCTACTCAGGAAATCGACGGTATGCCGAATTTGTTTATGGGTGATAAACACGCTCAGACGCTTGAAATCACATTGGAGGATAAGAATGCAGGATTTGAAGTAATATTGAGTTATACCGTTTTTGATGAATATGACATAATTGTAAGAAGTACGAAAATAGTGAATACATCTAATGTTGAAATAACAATAGATTCTGCATACTCTGCGGCACTTGATATTTCAAAAGATAATTACGAGCTTATCCATTTTTCGGGAGGATGGGCAAAGGAACGCGAAATGTATAGGAGTGAAATTCGTCAGGGTGTCAAAATAGATATATCAAACGCAAGAGGTGGGAGCGGTCATAACATAAATCCGTTTGTAATGCTGGCAAAGTCGGGTGCAGACGAAATGAGTGGTGAGGTGTACTCGATGACTCTTGTATATAGCGGTAATCACTCGACTATGCTTGAATGTGACCAATTTGGAAATATACGTCTTATGCAAGGGATAAACCCGTTTGGTTTTGAGTGGAAACTTAAAGAAGGCGAGAGCTTTCAGACTCCGCAGTCCGTTATGTGCTACAGTGACAAGGGAATAGGCGGCATTTCGCGTGAACTGCACGATGTAATCCGACAAAATTTGTGTCGCAGTAAATGGGTAAATAAAGAGCGTCCGATACTTATAAATAACTGGGAAGCGACATATATGGATTTTAATGAAGAAAAGCTTTTAAATATCGCTAAAACGGCAAAGGAACAGGGTGTTGAGTTGTTTGTGCTTGATGACGGCTGGTTTGGAGATAGATATGACGAGGAAACATCTATGGGCGATTGGTTTGTAAATCTAAAAAAGATACCATCGGGAATTGACGGATTGGCACAAAAAATAAACGATTTAGGTTTGAAATTCGGGCTTTGGTTTGAACCGGAATCTGTAAATCCGAAATCAAATTTATATCGTATGCACAAGGATTGGATAGTACGCTATCCCGGTATTGAGCCGACAGAGAGTCGATTTGAATATCTTTTGGATTTAACACTTGATGAAGTGTGTGAATATGCGATAAATTCGGTATGCGATATTTTATCGTCGGCAAATATTGAGTATGTAAAATGGGATATGAACAGACCTATGACCGATATTCCGTACAAAGGTTTTAATCATAAGTTTACTCTGGGTTTTTACAAGATTATGGACGCAATAACGAGCCGTTTCCCAAATGTTTTGTTTGAAGGATGCAGCGGCGGAGGCGGTAGATTTGATGCAGGAATTCTTGCGTATATGCCACAGATTTGGGCAAGCGACAATTCTGATGCCGTAAAGAGAATGGAAATTCAGTATTCCACATCAATAGGCTATCCTGTATCATCAATTTCTGCACACGTTACAGCAGTTCCGAATCATCAGAACGGGCGTGTAACAAATCTTAAAACACGTGCTGATGTGGCATATTGCGGTGTATTCGGATACGAACTTGATATAACAAAAATGTCTGACGAGGAGCTTTTAGAGGTCAGAAATCAGATAGAACTTGAAAAAAAACTTCGTCCGATAATGCTTAGAGGAGATTTTTACAGATTACAAAATCCATATACCTCCAATTATTGTGCATGGGAGATGGTAATGAAAAATCAATCAGAAGCATTTTTGATGTGTGCAAAGCGTTTGTCTGAGGCTAACTGTGAAGATAAGCGCATAAGATTACAAGGTCTTGACCCTGATTTAGACTATATTGATACCTTTACCGGGAATATATACGGCGGTGATGAGCTTATGTATAATGGCATTACGCCTGAATTTGGAAGTTATGATTTTGCTACACAGATATTTTATTTTAGAAAAGTGGAGAAATAAATATGTGCAAAATAATATTCAGTGATATTGACGGCACGCTTTTGGACAGCAATCAAAAAATATCATTTGACACTAAGAAAAAAATACAGGAACTTGCGAAAAAAGGAATCCCCTTTGTTCTTGCCTCATCACGTCTGGAAAGCGGAGTGTTTCCTGTCATGGAGGAACTTGGAATAAAAGCACCAGCGATTTCTTACAGCGGTGCACTTGTACATGATGCCGACAGGAAAGTGATACAAAGTCTGGAGATGTCGGTGCAAACGGCGGAGGATATACACGCATTTGTCATCAAAACAGATAAAAGCATTTGTTGTTGTACATACTCACATGATTTATGGCTGACGGATAATAAAAATAATTCGTGGTTGATAAATGAGGAGAAAATAACAGGCTTATCGGCAACTGAGGGCAAAATATCAGATTTTGAGGAATATACAGGGGTTCATAAGCTGTTGTGTATGGGAAATAAAGATAGCATTGACACTCTTGCCATTAAATTAAGAAGGAAATTCCCAAATGTGTACATATGCCGTTCAAAGGATACTTATCTTGAAATAAATCATCCTATGGCATCAAAGGCGAATGCAATGCGTTTTCTATGTGATTATATGGGCATATCGCTTAGTCAGACGGTCGCTTTTGGTGACGGTGAGGTTGATTTGGAAATGATACAACTTGCCGGAATGGGATTTGCAATGCAAAATGCACCTGATAAGGTCAAAAAAAGAGTTAAACATATAGCAAAATCTAATGATGACGAAGGAATATTAACGACTCTTATAACTATGGGATTTTGAGGTGATAATATGAGTATTTTTAATAATTATGATAAGCCGGGAAAGGGCGTTGAGAAAAATAAACCTAAGAAACTTCCGATTGTAATATTTTTTGAAACGGCAGTAAGAAAGTATTGGAAATTTATTCAGTCGGGCGTTTTGTTTACGCTTTTTAGTATCCCGTGGCTGATTTTTCTTTATATCGGCTCGTATTTTATATTATATATGCCAATATCCTCAATAATAAGAGATATGGACCCGACACAAGCATCGTTGATGGCTTCGATGATATGTGCTACATTGTCTTTTTTATTGGTGACATTATGGGGAAGCGGACCTTTGAGTGCGGCATTTTCGTTTGTAATGCGTTCGTTTGTATATGAAAAACCGATTTGGATTGTAAGTGACAGTAAGCCGATACTCAAAGAAAACTTAAAACAGAGCCTTGTTGTGATGCTTATTGACGTGGGAGTACTTGGACTGTCAGCTGTTGCTATGGAAATGTACTGGGCTCTTGAAAAGACTATGTCTAACGGTGCGGTGGCATTTCAAATATTGCAATATATATTGTTATTTATAATTATAGTGTATACTATTATGCACCCGTATATTTATCAGTTAATGATTACATTTGATTGCACCATTAAGGAATTATATAAAAATGCAATGTTTTTATCACTTGCTAAGCTGCCGTTAAATTTATTGCTAATGCTTATAGGTGCGGCAATAATTATTGTTCCGATATGGTTCTTCGGAATTTATCCGCTTGTTGTAGGAATTTTGGCGCTTACTGTAGGAATTGTATTAACTCGTTTTCCGCTTGAGTTTTATGCTGTGCAAAATATACAGAAAGAGATGCTGGAGAAATAAAAAATATGAAATCTGACAGTGGTTTTGAGCTGCTGTCAGATTTTTTGTGTTAAAAATCGTACAATATCGTATCTTTTTATATATTCCATTATCGGTATACTATTGTATAATATAATCAGATAAAACTTTCAAGGAGATGTTATAAAATGATTGAAAATCCGATAATAAGAGGATTTAATCCCGACCCGTCAATTATACGGGTAAAGGACACATATTATATAGCCACTTCGACATTTGAATGGTGGCCGGGAGTTGCGGTATATTCGTCAAAGGATTTGAAAAACTGGCGATTAGACCATTATCCGCTTAATCGTATATCACAACTTAATTTGCAGGGAGTGCCTGACGGCGGCGGAATATGGGCACCGTGTTTATCATATGACGGTAATGAGGTGTTTTTGGTATATACCAATGTGAAAGAACGTGGACCTTTCATGACGACAGATAATTATCTTGTCTATACGGACGACATTACATCGGGCAAATGGTCAGAGCCTATTTATCTTAATTCGCTCGGTTTTGACCCGTCACTGTTTCATGATGATGACGGCAAAAAATGGCTGTTAAACCTTGACAATCATTATGCAGAGGGGAAACGGTTTAACGGACTGTGGTTGCAGGAATATGACCATAATCAAAAAAAACTTGTCGGAGAAGTAAAACAGTTCTACAAAGAGCCGCATAATGAGCTTGTTGAAGGAACACATATATTTAAACATGACGGAAAATATTATATTTTAAAGGCACAGGGCGGTACTGGCTGGAGGCACAGCGCACAGATGTCGAGAAGCGATAATCTTATGGGACCGTATGAGGACGACCCTCAGATACTTTTACATTCGCGTGATAATGATTCCTTATATATTCAAAAGGCAGGTCATGCTGATATTGTTGAAACACCTGACGGAGAAATATATATGGTTCATCTTGGTTCAAGATATAATGACAGTGAGGACAAGACAACATACTGCGGTCGTGAAACCTGTATTGAGAAGGTATATTGGAACGAAGATGGCTGGCTTAGACTGTCACATGGGGGTAATAATCCATCAAGATATATAGAAGAACCGTCAAATACAGAAGAAAAGGCTCAAGAGCGAAACCTTAATTTTGATTTTAAAACTAAAATGGCACTTGACAAAGAACTGATGGCTTTGAGAGGACCGATTGATGATAGACTTACTTTCAGCGGAAAAGGGCTTACAGTTGCCGGTAGTGATGGGCTTTTAAGCAAATTCAAGCAATCACTTATCGCACACCGTATTGAGGAACGGAATATGACGGCGGAAACTAAGCTAGAGTTTGAACCTGAATGTGAAAAGCATATGGCAGGACTTATTGTTATGTACGATACAGGTCATTGGCATTATCTTTATATTTCATGCTCGAATGATACAGGCAAAAGGACAATAAACACACTTACCTGTAATCACCATAAGCTTGAATATACCCATGAACAAGAAGTGATTTCCGACACCTCCGTAACATTAAAGGCATACATTAACGAAAGTGATTTGCAGTTTGCCTATAATGATGGCAGTGGCGAAAAGAAATTCGGTGCCGTAAAAGATATGAGAGTTGTAACAGATGAAAATGTATATCTTGGTTTTACGGGAGCGGTAATCGGAATATGCGTTCAAGATATGTACATGAGAGAAAAGAAAGCGACTTTTGAATACTTTAATTTGGAGAATAAAAATGGCTGAGAAATATGGAGAAAAGCCTGAAAAATTCACGGCGAAATTTTTTGAATACATCTGGAACTACTACAAGTGGTATATAATAGCTTTTATAGTGGCAATCGTACTTGGCGTATTTACTGTGTTTCAGATAAGAAACACACCTCATTATGATGTAACACTGACGGTTGCAGGGGACTACTTGTACGGTGATGATGACGTTGAAAAAATCAAAAATATCATAAACAATGCAGGAGATGATATTAATGAAGACGGAGAAGTAACGACTGACGTTTATCAGTTAATATTCATCGGTGACGATACAACTGACAGTGCATATGATACGCGTTTTACATTGCAATTACAGGAAGAAGATGCTCTTTTGTACCTAATGGATAAGAAACGTTTTGACAGAATAATAGAACAGTCATTTGGTGATGAAGCGTTTACTCCGGTTGAAGAATGGTACGATGGCGTAACAAGTGATGATAATATCTATTATTCGGACGGTAAAGCATACGGCGTTAAAATACTGTCGGGCAACACTTTCAAAGAAAACGGTTTGACAGACGGAGATTTGTATCTTGCTGTCCGCAAAAACTACCGTTCACCTGAAAAAACGCAAAAGTTATATGATAACTGCAAAAAAATTGCAAACATTATATCAAAATAATCGGAGGTTTTAAGCTATGTCAGAATTTATATTAAAAATGGATAAGTGGGATAGAGTAGAGAATTCATATATTTATCCGAGAACACCAAATAAAAGCAGTTGGAGACGTACCGGTTTAGTGCCTGAAAACGATTATACGGCTGATTTGTTCGGCTGGTACGGGCTGTCCTTTGAAACGGAGGTTCACGGAAAGGAAACTGTTGAAGTAAAGGTTGGTTTGCTTGATTTCGGTGAAATCAACGCAGAGGAAATTATAGACTATTATACATGGAAAGCGACAATATACGGCGATGGCATTGTAAAACTTGTCGCACCGTTAAATCAATTTGACTTGCTTTCGTCTATGCCTGCAAAGTGGAGATATTTGAGGAGCGTAGAAATAAACAAGCCTGTAAAAAATTTAATGGCATTAAAGGGTAAGGGTGTGTATGCTCATGCACACGTTATGTCTAAATCCGCTGAACCGGGAGAAGAAATACAGTACAGGCTTCAAGTTGTCAACTGCATTGATGAAAAACAGGCTATAAGCTTTGAGTTTGAAAAAAACGGTTGGGAGGTACTATCTCCATATGTAACAGAAGATGAAATTGTTCTGGAACCGTTCGAGGAAAAGGAATGCTATATTAAAGTCATTATGAATGACCGCATTGCAAAAGGAGGCTTTGAAAAGCATCGAGTTCACGTTGTTCCGAACGGTGACGGCAATTTAGGACAAATTCTTGAATTTTACAGTGTCCGCCACATGGAACATCCGTACATATTACATACTCCCGACGGTTGGGAGAAAGTTAAGAATAAAATTGAGAATTATGAATGGGCAAAAAAACTTGCCGATGAATATATAAAGCGAGCTGAAGAATGGGAAGTCCCGCAAATAGGAGATTACGCCGGCGGAATGTTTATCACTAAAAATTCTGAGCATTGCTTTAATGCCGCAATATGCTATGTGCTTACAGGGAAATATGAGTTTGCCGAGAAAAGTGCAAAGTTTTTAAGACTTTTAAGTGACAGAGAAAACGGTTATCCTAAACGAATGAAAGCCTGCTCACAACAGCTTGTGCATGAGGGAGAGTTCTTTAAATATTGTGCAAGAGCATATGATATTATCCATGACATAGGTGTCCTAACTGCAAAAGACCATGAGGATATACACTATACATTCAGATTATTTATAGATTTTCTTGACTGGGCACTTAGTGACGGAGGAATATCAAATTGGTCGCTTGCAGAGGCAACAGGTGCACTTTACTGTGCCATGGCACTTCAAGACAGAGAAAAAATTGAACGTTTCACCTTTGGCATAGGCGGAATACTTGAGCATTTACGTGCCGGTGTAATGTCAGACGGCTGGTGGTGTGAGTGTTCAATAGGTTACAATCAAATGGTTGCGGGATTGTTCTCGGAATGTTCTCTTGCACTTCGCCCATGGGGTATAAATATCGCACAGTGGTGGGTAAATGCCAATTACTCAAATCAAGTTAATTTCCGGGCAAATCATGTTGACGGTTTAAGTTGGGATATTTACGGCGGCACAGCTAAAAATTATAACTGTATAGAAGATTTATGGGATAGTCTTGTATCAGTGGCTAATTACAGAAGTGTTGCACAGGGCGTCAATGACAGTTCAGAGGAAATGTTTGAGGGAGCGTCAAGAGCCTCATATGATTCAAGATATGATATTGCATATACATTGTATAAAAAGCCTGAATATGCAAAAATAATACTTAATGCCGAAAATGCACACCGAGATTTATTTTTCGGTGAGGGGGAACTGCCCGATATACCGAATGACTATTGCCATAAATCCTGCTATTTTGACAATGGGGGAATTGCTATTCTTCGTACAAACACGGAGGATAGGGAGGATAAAGACCAGATAGAGGCGAGTTTAAAATACGGTTCTCACGGGGGTGCTCACGGACATTATGACCGATGTGCATTAAATGCTGTAAGTCGTAACGGTCGTTCTTTATTTAATCCTGAAAATGTATGGTACGCATATGGAACATATATGTACAAGTTTTTTGTGCAGACAAGTTTAACTCATAATATGGTTACGACAGACCTTAAAATGCAAGATCCAAGCGAAGCAAAACGCATATTATTCCATAGCGGTAAGCTTTTTCAAGCTACTGCGATAGAAAATTACGCAAAATGGTCAAATCCGCCGTATGGAGGTTGGCGTGTGTTAAATGGCGAGAAAGACTTTGCAGAGCGTACATGGGTAGAAGGACGTTATTTGCCAATTCCTGATGATGCTCCGCCATATGCGAGCAGAACCGAATTTACAGAGCCGATTGAGCAACGCCGATGTATGGTGCTTACGGATGATTATGTTGTATGTTTTGACTATATGAACGGTTCGGAAAAGCATGATTATGACTGCATATACCATCTGAAAGGACTTTCAAAAATTAATGGTGAAATAAAAAAGACAACTCACACAAATCAGCTCACAGAAAATCCGTTATCATCAGCACAGTTTATAACAGAGGTTGACAGATATAATCAAAATGGCGTTGCAAGACTGTCATTTAAGTATGAATATACTGAGGCGGAAAGCGGAAAGGCACCATGGATAGGAAAACACCCATTCAGAAGCGGACATAATGTATGCGGAGTGGAGCACTGCGACTTATATTATGTGTCAGCAGACAATTCCGAACTTATAGTCGGTTGTGATCCGGAGTATTATCCTATTTCTAAAAGACTGTTCTACAGAGTAACAGCAGACGGAGAAACACTTAAAGAGGATAAATTTGGTGCATGGATATTCGGAAAACATCATATAGATGTTGATATTGCGGGCAGGAACACGCTAAATCTTTACGTTCGTGCAGAAGACGGAAAGGTTGAGCATGATAATGTTCCCGAAACTATTAAGAGTATATTTTGGGGAGATCCGCATTTTATTCTTGAAAACGGTGATAAATTATATCTTTCTGATATAGAATATGAAACAGAAAATGTAGACTGTGGCAAAGGCATAGGAGTTGATTACGGCGGCGGACCGGTTAAAATAGAAATGACAGAATATAAAAAGGCGGTGCCGGCTGATGTAATAGATAAATCCAAAGAGGGAGTTATTACTATATCATTAACAGGACTGGGTGCAGCAAGATTTGTAGCTGATATAGGAAGTGATTATCCTGTAGGAGACGAAAAAGACAGACGTAGATTTGTTGCACAGAGGAAATGCGGTAAGCAAGCAAGTTTTATAAGCGTTTTGGAACCGTATGAAACTGAACGGATGATTAAATCTGTTGAATATACAGCGAAAAATACAATAACCGTTTTGCTCTCTGACGGAAGAAAACAGGTTATAGAGGCTAAAAATATGGATAAAGATGACATATCGGTTAAGGTAAGCGAGTATATGAACGGAGAATGTCTGCGGACAGAAACAACTGAATAAGTTAAATAAATAAGCTGAATTGCACAAGGCAATTCAGCTTATTTATTTAAACTTTATAGGGTATTTGTTAAACGTTGCTAGGGGGTTAAGAAGAAAGAAAGAGAGAGAAAAGCAACGTTTCACTGTAATTATAATACCATAAATAACTTTAAAATGAAAGTTGAAAAATTAACAGATGTATTAGTTTTTTATCATAAAGTATCAGAATTATCTGAAAACTGTACATTTTCGGTTATAATACCACGGCGTTCATCGGGATAAATGGCAAAGCATTGTATATTGCGAACATTCAGTCCGATAATGTTGCGTATATCCATAAATGAGGCACGACTCCAGTCCGGATAATAATTTTCTGATGATAGGGTGTCGCAATCAATTAACTTGTCAATTACTTCCGGGTACTCATTTGGAATATCCGATAACTTAACTCCGCCGATAAATTTATATGAAATATTACGAAGTGTTAAATTGCGAATTGGGTGATTCTTTTCGGCATCTATGCGTATTCCCGCAAATTTGGGACTTCCCATAACATCGTCGTCAAATCTATAGTGAGTATTTCGCATTTCGTCGCTGTCTGAAGCGATAATATCCGAAATAATTATATCAGACATAGTACCGATTTCAGGGATATGGTCAAGTTCAAGAGAACTTCCGAGGTCATCAGGTTCAAAACGATTATTGAGCAATATAAATATTGGGCGTGAAACATCATTCATAGTTATGTCTTGAATGTTAATATCTGATATATTGCCACCTTCACTGCATTCAATTTTTATGCCTTCACGCCATACATTTTTCATTGAACAATGAGATATATGAACATCAGATATTGAACCAATAGATTTTAATCCTATGCGAATTGCGGCACAAACAGATGAAAATGAACAGTTGGATATATGCACATCATTTACCGGTAAACTGCTTGATTGCAGACATAGATTATCATCAGTACCTTGTATAGAACAACCGGAAACAAAAATATGCGAACAGCCGTCAAAGTCAAGACCGTCACCGTTGTAGTTTTTACTGTTTTTAATATCAATATTGCTTATAAAAATACGTTCACTGTCCAGGAAAGCTGTAGTCCAAGCTGCAGAATTATACAATCGCAAATCATGCAGGCGGATATTTCGACAATTCAGAAATCTAATCATCATCGGACGGTATATGTTGTTGCTGTTCGGAAAAAACTCTGCATTGCCGTTTATAATACCGTTGCCGCACAACTCAATATTATCGGCATTTTCAGCAAATATAAAGCAACGGTCAAGTTCGGGTTCGTTTCGATAACGATTGTGATGTGTATCGGAGCCATAACTGTTTATATCCGGGCTTGCCAAAAGACAAGCCGAAGCGTCAATTTCCAGAGCAATATTAGATTTTAGGTATATAGTACCGGACAGAAACACTCCGTTTTTTAGCACAATACGTCCGCCACCGGAGAAAAAAGCTTTGTCTATTGCTTGTTGTATTGCATTTGTGTCATCGTGTGAGCCGTCAGCCTTAGCGCCGAAGGATTTTGGGTTAAAAATCATTATACCATCTCCTTTATACATATGATAATATAAATTCAAAATTTCCGTCAAGGGTACATTTACCCTTTTGAGCCGGTATAAATATGCTGTCGCCTTTATTAAGCTCTATTACCGTATCGCCAAGAGTTAAGCTTCCTTGACCGTCAAGCACAATAATGGATTGAAAGCATTTTTCATTTGTATCAATGAATAATTTATTTACACAAGCAAGATGCTTTACGGTAAAGTATTTGCATGAGGCAAGTGTATCCTTGTCAGGACGGATATATTTAGGTGAGGGCTTTAGCATAGATACCTCTGCCGCCTTTTTAATATGCAAAGGACGGGGATTGCCGTCCGCTCCAAGGCGGTTATAATCATATACGCGATATGTAGTGTTAGAATTTTGTTGGATTTCACAGATTAAAATGCCGCCGCATATTGCGTGTATTGTGCCGGCGGGGATAAAGAATACATCGCCTTTGTGTACCGGTACTTTGTTAAGAACTTCTAATATTGTGTTGTCTTCTATATGCTTTAAAAATTCTTCTTTGGTTACAGTACGGTTTAAACCATAGTATAAATAAGCGTCATCCATACAGTCGATGATATACCACATTTCTGTTTTTCCGTATTCACCTTCGTGTTTAAGTGCGTATTCATCATCGGGATGTACTTGAATCGATAAATTTTCCTTAGCGTCAATCAGCTTTATCAGAATAGGAAAGAAGTCGAATTTTTCTGCATTTTCGCCGAGAATATCAGAACCGTTTTCGGAGATATACTCAGTCAGTGTCTTACCGTCAAAATCTCCGCCTTTTATTATACTTTGTCCGTCAGGATGAGTTGAAAGCTCCCAGCTTTCGGCTGCACGGTCAAGCGTTGTTTTCTTGTTAAAATCATCTATCAGCTTTCTGCCGCCCCAAATATAATCCTTAATTGCGGGTGTTAGTTTTACAGGTGATAAATCCATAGTCCAATACCTCCAATATATTTTGTTATATTGATTATATCATCGGAGATTTTAGCATAAAAGCTGAAAAATTAACGGTTTTATGTGATATTTGAAAAAATATATATTGTTAAATTTGAAATATAGAATTAAAAATCAAACAAAAAACTCCGTCAAGGAAAATCCTTGACGGAGAGTGTAAATTTTAAATTTTATCCGGATTAAAATCGGTTCCGATATATTTTTTTCTGAATTGTTCCGGAGTGTATCCGGTATATTTTTTAAATGCCGTATAGAAATAGCTTCCGGAACTCATTCCTGTCTGTTGGCTTATTGCTTGAGCTGTCAGATTGGTTTCAATAAGCAATCGGCATACTTCGCTAAAACGCTTCTTGGTGATATAGTCGGATATGGAAATACCCTTAATCTGTTTGAAAATATTACGCGTATAGTTTGCACTTTTATTGACATAGGTAGCTATAATATGTATAGATAAATTCGGGTCGGTGTAGTTTTCGTCAATATATTTTTCTATATTATTTGCTATGACATTATATTTTGTTGATGAAACTGTATCATCCTCGACTATTGCATTGGCACACTTTGTTTGTATAATAGGAAGTAAAGCATCTATTGTTTCTAATTTTGTTAAATCATCAGCAATAGCGTCACTGTTATTATCATTTGAATTCGGTGCATACATATCAATAGTCATAATAAACATACAAGAATATACGGTTATATACATATACGGCAGAGAGGAAAGATATTCTATAAATTTCTTTGCGGCAACAGTAACTGCATCTGAATTTTTTGATTTTATAGCATTCACAATTTCTTTTTCAATCTCGTGCGGATATGCAATATTAGAAGTTTTAATTGTGTTTTTCAACGAAGAATAGCTGATTATACTATTATGACCTTTTACACATCTGTATTGCATTGAATACTCGGCATTTCGATAAGCTTCTGATATATTGTCAATATCGTGAGATACTGTATCATATGAAGCGGTTACTGTAACAGCGAATATATCGGTTATGTATTTTTGAATTTGCTCAATAATAGCAGTGTCAAAAACGTTGCTATTGTGATTCACTATGAATGTAATGTCATATTCGCCACCGAATGATGTGGAGTATGAAATTATATTGTCAGTTGTCATAATTTCAGTTGCAACATTGGCAATTCCGTATTGCATAAGCCCTATATCACTGTGCTTTATTTTTTTTGCATTATCTAAACGGAAAAGAATAATTGTGGTATATGGATGCGGAAATTTTATGTTATATTCCGTGAGAGTATCCATATCAAAATTATATGCTCCGCTTATAATATTATATACAAGCTCATTTCGTTTTGATGTAGTATAAAGCATTTCTGTTGTCTGCATAGCGTCATATTTCGACTTTATATTGGAAAGATTTTGAGAAATCTTGTTTAAGTCTTCATCTGTACCGGTTTCTGTTCTGTTATCGTCAATATTGAAAAGATTTCCGATACTTTGGCGTAAACGTCTGAAAGGACGATATATTGACGCACTGAGTCTTATACTGCTTACAAACAGTAGGAATATAAGGATAAGACCGAACATAAGTACAAAGATAAATTGTATTGCAAATGAACCTATTATATCAGAACGTCTTATTTCACTTATGTAAAATGTATTCATGGTTTGTGCCGCGCGATAAAAATATATCTTTGAACGATATTTTAAAGTGCCGTTATTTTTGTTTTGAGACAATAGTTTTCGATAAATTTTATTCTCAGACAAGTCTTTTCCAAAAAGAGTGTCATCTGTTGACGATATAACAATTCCATCGGAATTAAGTATTGTCATTGACTGATTAGTATGAGTCGACGGAGCATTTACAAGTGAATTAAATGCGTCAGAATCTATCAATACAGCCATAGCGCTGCTACTGTCTATTTTGTAAACAGATACCAACATTCTTTTTTCGCATATTTTCCCGGGAGAAGTTTCATCTTCATATTTTATAAGCATTGGTTTGTTTACATCATATTTACTGACATATCTTACATATGAAATAAGCTCCTGATCAGGAAAATCCTCAATAGAATAGACAGGAGTTTCACCGGTATAAATAACGTCGTTTGACATATTAAACAGATAAACCTTGTCAATAGTATCGAAACTGTGTTTAATTGCAGATATTGCGTCAGCGGTTTGGAGCGATAAAATCGGTGAATAAGGCTTTAAAAGTGCATCCTGAATAGTTTTATTGTTTTCAAAGGTATCAGTTATTGAATAATTTATATTTTTTAGTATTGATTCAGAGGTGTTTTCAGCTTGCTCAAGCATTTTTTGTTCTGCATCTGTAAGTTGACGGATTGCAGCCTTCGACATAAGAACAGTTGTTATGCATGAAAATGCGAGAAACAGTGCACAGGCAATTATAGTATATGTAATAACAGTGTTTTTAAGAAACCTGTTTGATTTAATCTGAGAAAGAAACTCTTTTATATTAAAAAAATTCAAAATAAAAAACAACCCTTTCATTTATAATAAGTAGTTACTTAAATTAATATAACACCAATTAGTATAACATTTCACAGTATAAATGTCAAGAATGCAAAGATAACTTTGCAAGTTGCACAAATAAATGAAAATTAACTTTGTTTTTTAAGAAAAAAACGTAAATTGTGAAAAAACAAATAAAAATAGAAATTTACAAAGTTGAAGTCGGACGATTTATGCGGTATAGTTATATTAACAAAACAAAAAAATTAATGGAGGTGGCTTTGCTGTGAAAACATTATCAGCCAAAACAAATGTTAAAGAGAAGAGGTCGGTAAACAGAAGTTTGAAACCGACACTTCTCCAGGACATAAAAAGAAATCCGTGGTTATATCTGTTATGTCTGCCGGCAATATTATTTTTCGTTCTCTTTGCGTACATACCGATGGCGGGACTTTATATTGCTTTTGTTGATTACAGACCGCTTCAAGGTATATGGGGAAGTGCGTTTGTGGGACTTGAAAATTTCAAAGCATTCTTTGCAACAAATAACTGGATAACGGTTACGGGAAATACACTGTTTCTTAATGTGCTGTTTATCGCAGCTACAACAATTACGTCAGTTGCAATAGCTATTATGCTTGCGGAAATATCAAATAAATGGGTTAAGAAAATAACTCAGTCAATAGTTATTTTACCGCATTTTATGTCATGGACAATCGTTTCGATGCTGTCAGTAGCGATTCTTTCGGCGAATGGTGTTGTAAATCAACTTATTACTATGGTCGGCGGAAAAACTATTGAGTTTTATAACACTCCGTCAGTATGGCCGGCAATTCTTGTTATTTTGAAGGTTTGGCAGGGGGCGGGCTTTGGCTCGATTGTTTATCTTGCAACGATTACAGGAATTGATGCATCAATATATGAAGCTGCTGCAGTTGACGGAGCTTCAAAAACACAGTGTATATTTAAGGTTACACTCCCAATGCTTAAAAATACCATTATAATGCTTACTATAATGAGTGTAGGTAAAATATTCAATGGTGATTTCGGTATGATATATGCAATGGTCGGCTCGAATTCTATACTTTATCCGACAACGGACGTAATAGATACATATCTTTTCAGACAGCTTCTTGAAAACCCGTCAATGGGTCAGACGGCGGCAGTCGGTCTGATACAGTCGATACTCGGTTTTGGATTTGTTGTGCTATGTAATAAGGTAGCAAATAAGTGGAGTCCGGAATCGGCATTATTCTAAGAAGGGGGAGTTTACTATCATGGCAAGAGAAATAACAAAGAAAAAAATCAAAAATTCTAAGGGTGACATAGTTGAAAAAATTATAGTTCATGCGTTTATTATAGGATTTGCTGTTGCGTGTTTAATTCCGTTTATACTCGTAATATCAAGTTCGCTTACTTCGCAAGCAAGCCTTAATCAGTTTGGTTACTGTTTTTGGCCTAAAGAATTTTCAATAGAGGCATATTCGCTTTTGTTTAAATCGGGAACGGTAATTCCGTCGTATGGAGTTACAATATTTATAACAGTAGTAGGAACAGTTTTGAGTATGCTTGTTACCTGTGCTTGTGCTTACGCTCTTTCAAGAAAAAATATGCATTACAGAGGTGCAATTGCATTTTTCATATATTTTACAATGCTTTTTTCCGGCGGACTTGTTCCTACATATCTTTGGGTTACAAGATATCTGCACTTGTCAGACTCTTTGTGGTCATTGATATTACCGTCTCTTGTAAATGCGTGGAATCTGTTGCTTATGAGGAATTTCTTTAACGGTATTCCCGAAGCACTATCGGAATCGGCAAGCATAGACGGTGCAAACGATATAAAAATACTGTTTTCAATTATCCTTCCTGTATCGCTTCCGGGTATTGCAACGGTCGGATTGTTCTATGCACTTGCATACTGGAATGAGTGGTATAAAGCACTTCTTTACATACATACAGATTGGAAATACCCTCTACAATACCTTGTTATGCAGATACAGAAAAATATTCAGTATGTTCAGCAAAACGCAGCTCAAGCCGGAGTTGTAACAGACGGGCTTGTTCCAGCGGAAACAACGCAGATGGCTACGGCGGTTGTTACAATAGGACCTATTGTTCTGCTGTATCCATTCTTGCAGAAATATTTTGTACAGGGCTTGACAGTAGGTAGTGTAAAAGGTTAATATTATTAGCAGAATGGAGGATTATGATGAAATTAAAAAGAATTATATCATTTGGTTTGGCAGCGGTTCTATCCTGCGGATTGCTTGCAGGTTGTGGCAATTTGTCAAACGATGAAGATACAATAAAAATCATGCTTTCCGGTACAAAGCCTACAGGCTGGGACAGAGTACTGGAAAAGTATGAGGAAACAGGTGCAAAGGAAACAAAGGTACATATAGATGTTGAATGGGTTTCACAGGGCGATTACAAGGAAAAACTTAATCTTCGTATGATTGGCTCCGAAAACTACGATATAGTATTCGATGCACCGTTTAACAAGTTAAAGAATTTTGCCGCTTATGAAATGTATGTTCCGCTTGAGGAATACATTGAAAATGGCAAATATCCGAATTTGACAAAGGCATTTCCGAAGGAAATTGTAGATGCAAACCATTATTTCGGACATCTCTACGGATTGCCTATGATGAGAACATACGGAAATGGTATCGATTGTGTATACTACAGAAAAGATTTAGCCAAAAAATACAATATCGGTTCGGACGGACAGATAAATTCTTATGACGAATTGCAGAGCTTTTTAGATGCAGTTCTTGCAGATAAGTCCCTAAACGGTATGACACCGTTTGGAGTATCGGCATCAAGAGGTTTCTACTCACTATTCAGAGATGATTACAATGTAGAACTTGCAAAAAATCATATAGTATCATTGAATTTGGGTGCAATGGCTTATGTGTTACTTAACGAGGATAATACAAAGGTAGTAGATATTGTATATCAGGGTGAGGATTTAGACAGATTTTCCGCTTTTCCTGAGCAGTATCGAGATGGAGAAAAACTTGGACTTGCAAGACTAAAAAAACTAAGAGAATGGAACAAATATCTTGAAAGAGATTCGTTAAACCGTAAGGACGCATGGGCAATGGTGACAGGAATGAAGGCTGCTGCAATGGTAGACAATCTTGATACTTATGAACAGAAAATGACGGATTTCGCATCGTCTATTCCTGACGGAGAACTGGGTGTGTTCATTATAAATAATGATGTAAAGAATATGAAGCCTCAAGCGAGAGTGACAAATCTTCAAGGAAATAACTTTATATGTATACCTGCATGGTCAAAGAAGGTTGACAAAGCACTTACATTCCTTGATTGGCTCTATGCAAATTCTACAAACCATGATTTGTTCGAACTTGGAGTTGAAGGCGAGGATTGGAAAGCAATCGGTGACGACAGATATGAGCAAATAAAGAGTGATGATAATGAAGCATATTCTTTCCCTGGCTATGTTTTGACATGGAATCCGAATTATGTAAGATTCCTTGATACTCTTGATGAGGATATATACGAATACAAAAAGTATGACCTTGACAGAAACGCTTACTATGAAAGCCCATTGGCAGGATTTATGTTTGATACATCTAAGCTTCAGACAGAATCTACGGTAGTATCCGGTATTAAATCCGAGGTTGAAACGGCTTTAGCACATGGGGCCCTTGACGACCCTGTCGGAAAACTCAACGAAAATATAAACAAATGTCTGGATAACGGTCTTGATGTAATAAGAGAAGAGGCAATTCGCCAGATAAATGAGTTTTTAGCAAATAAGAATAAATAACAGACAGAAAGGGAACCGCACAAAAAACATACAGTTTTTGAACGGTTCCTATTTTTATGAAAGGATAGATAGATATGTATAACTTAAGTAATGAGGATAAAAAATGGGTTGACGGTGTATGGGACAAAATTGATGCCAAAATGAAAACTGTCGCTAAGAAAAATATAAATAAAATTCCGTACACAACAGATGAAAACGGAGATTTTGATGATTGTGCCACGGGTAAATGGCCATATGATTTGTCATGGTGGACAAACGGTTTTTGGCCGGGATATATGTGGCTTTTATATGTAGGCACAGGGGATGGCTTATATAAGGAAGCTGCAGAAAATGCTGAGAATTTGCTTGACGGAGCGTTTGCGGAATATGACCATTTACATCACGATGTAGGCTTTATGTGGCATATAAGTGCGGGAGTGAACTACAGATTGACGGGGAATAAAAAATCAAGGCTTCGTGCACTGTATGCCGCCGATTTCCTTGCTGCACGCTATAATCCGGCAGGAAAGTATGTGCGTTCATGGAATGCGGATAGTGATACAGATGGCTACAATAAGCTGATTATTGATTCAATGATGAATATTCCTATGTTGTACTGGGCGGCGAAAGAGCATAACGATGATAGGTTTAAGCAGATGGCGATAAATCACGCAAACACCGTTATGAAAACTCATATACGTCCCGACGGAACATCACATCATATAGTCGAGGTTGACCCAAAAGACGGAAGCATTGTAAAATCACTCGGAGGACAAGGATATGAGAATGGTTCAACATGGACACGAGGTCAGGCATGGGCAATATACGGTTTCACGCTTTCATATATACATACGGGTGATGAAAAGTACCTTATGACAGCAAAAAAAGTTGCAAATGCTTTTATCGCTTGTGCAGCGCAAAGCGACTGGATTGTTCCGCTTGATTTCAGACAACCGCCAGAACCTGTGATATATGACGCAACAGCGGCGGCTTGTGCGGCTTGCGGACTTTTGGAAATATCAAAAACGTGTAGTGAGTATGACAAAAAGAATTATCTGAACGCAGCTCTAAAACTGTTAAAAGCACTTGATGAAAAAGCGGCGGATTATACGACAGATAAGGATAATTTGCTTGATTACTGCTCGGAAGCATATTATCCGGGCAGAGGAGAAGCCGGTCTTAATACAGCGATTATTTACGGTGACTATTATTATACGGAAGCTATTTATAAGCTTAAGGGATTTAAGGAGCTGTTTTGGTAAAGGGAGGAATTGTCAGATGTATAACATAGGCATTGATTTAGGTGGTACAAATATAGCTGCCGGTATAGTAGATGAAAATGGACAGATACTTATAAAACATTCTGTTCCCACATATAAAGAACGTCCGACAGATGAAATCGTTGCGGATATGGCATCTCTTGCAAAAAAACTTATTGCTGAAAGCGGATTAAATATTACAGAATTTAGCTCGGTCGGAATTGGTTGCCCCGGTACAATAGATTCAAAATCGGGCGAAGTAGTATATTCCAATAATATACCGATGGAGCATTATCCCATGGCTCAAAGGTTTAAGGAACATTTGAATTTGCCTGTAATCATTGATAATGATGCTAACTGTGCAGCTTTGGGTGAATATACCGTAAATGGCAATGAGGCGAAGGTATTTATTCTTATTACACTTGGTACAGGTGTCGGCAGTGGAGTAATTATAAACGGTAAGATTTTTCATGGTTTTAACGGTGCAGCGGCAGAACTTGGACATATAACACTTGTAAGTGGCGGAAAAAAATGTACGTGCGGTAAAGAAGGTTGTCTTGAAAGCTATGCCTCCGCAACTGCACTTATTGAGCAGACTAAAGTTGCAATGTCGGCAAATAATGACAGTATTATGCACGAAATTGCAAAGAATGAGGGCGAGGTTTCGGGACGAACCGCTTTTGACGCTGCCAAACAGGGCGATAATACTGCGATTGAGGTTGTTAACAATTATGCCCGTTATCTTGCGGACGGACTTGTCAGTATTGAAAATGCTTTTCAGCCTGAAGTAATCGCTATCGGCGGAGGAATAAGCAAGGAAAGCGAGTATTTGTTAAAACCGGTAAGAGAGTATGTACAGAATAATGGATTTAATAAATATATGAAGAAAACAGAAATTGTTGCCGCAAAGCTTTTTAATGATGCAGGTATAATAGGGGCGGCTATGCTATAAGGAGAAATAAAAATGAAAAAAATCATTTCTATAATATTGTCGGTAGCAGTAATTATCTCACAAGGTATAACATTTGTTGCGTCAGCTAAGGAGGATAATACCGTGTATGACACAAGTGTTACGGATATGCTGGTATTTGGTGATGACAGTTCAGAAAATGAACATAATTTAACTGAAAAAATGAGTATTACAGGCATTGATGAAAAAGCTGAAGCCCAATATAAGGATGAAAACGGAAAGTATGCAGGCGGCGGGCTGGGTGACGGCTTAAGCTACAGACAGATTTTAAAACCGTCCGAGGATGCTCCGAAGGAAACAGGCTTTTTACGCTTTACTTTAAAGGCAGACATCGCACGTCAGAACTATATAACCGTGCGTTTATCGGGAAATCAGTATGCTCGTGGAAATATAATGTTATATTCGGGTAATGATGATACGACAGTCTTTGACCCGTTTGCCGGACGAGAGTATTCCGAGCTTGATAATGGATATTATAAAAACGGCAATACCTCAAAGGGCAGATATTACTATGCTACAATGAAAATCCCTCAACAGCTGGTAAAAGCTGATGGAACAGTTGATTTAAAGCTTGTTCCTACAGGACGAATTCAAGCGTATGGGGCAAGTGTTTATTCAAATGTAACCGAGGACAGTAAATACATATATTCAATAGCTTCACATACAGAACCGTACTATACTCCGCAGGATGATAAAAACGGATATGAAATAACAGGCACTCCTGCAAAAACGCAGAAAGAAACCGCATATGAATATCTGCAAAACGAAGTTTATGATATGACGAAAAAGGTTCTGTCATGGCAGTGTTACGGTGATGAATGGGAGAAGAAAAAGACAGCGGAAAACTCATTTATGGAGGGTGCTGTAATCCGAAACAAGCCTGTTTCGGAAGCGGATTTTTCGGGAAACAGCGATGAGGTGGCTCGCAGGCACACACTCGAAGCTATAAATCATCAGAATTGGTCCACTATGTCGAATTCAATGATAATAGCGAACTCCTTTATGTTTGATTTTTCAAAGGACTATTATCATAATACGGAAATGCTTGACCGCTACATAAAGCTTCTTGATTTTTACCAAAGAGCACAGGATAATAAGGGTGGCTGGTGCTATTTTACTGCCGGTGAAGACAAGGGCAAATGGCTCGGAGTATCGCTTGACGGTACAGGTGAACGTTTGACAGGCGAATGGTGGCCGCTTTTATCTCTTGGCGTGGACGCGATGATGCAGTCGTTTATACAACTCAACAACTACATAGAAAACGGAGATAATGAGGAGTTTAAGAACATCTGGGACGGATACCTTGACGAGATAATAGATGGTGATTTGACAGGCAGAAACGATAAAACAAGACGCGACTATTATATGGATATGTTTGGCAGACTCAGAGACAGGCTTGCAAATCCGGAAAGAGGAGTCGGAGATTTCTATGCCCCTACCAACAGAGCGGGAACGGCAAATCAAGATTTTGGCTTTGCATATTCGGCGAATAAAGCAATGGAACTTTTGGGAGAAACCGAGAATTCATCATATGAGCCTAATGACGAAAAGCAGTATACGGATATGATTGATTATAAATATGGCGAAATGGCTGACGGAGAAAAGTGGTTCTCGGATGAGAATACTCTTGGACTTGAATACGGTGTATCGCATGGCGGCTGGGCAGGTGATTACGGTCCGCTCCTTATAGAAATTACCAATAAATATGCGGAAAGTACACAATACTTTGATAAGGAAACAAAGGCTCTGTTTGATAAAACGGCTAATGGAGCATATGAAAGTGCAAAATATTTCTTTTATCCGTCAGTTGACTCAAATGGTGAAAACGTTTTGACATCTGAAGTGTATGCTTCGGCAAGAAACAACGGATATGGACTGAAAATTTCATATCCCGTAGCAGGTTATACGGCGACAAAGCTCAATTCACAGGGTGCACTTGCGTTTTTAGCTCAGTATATTAGGGATAACAGAGGTTACAGTGATACTCTTAGGGCTGATATAGAAAGTAATACACCTCATGTTTATACAAGAATTGTTGATTCACAGGAAATTCTGAAATATTATAAAGAAGTCGAAAAGCTTGACAAAGCCGGAAAAATCGAACCTTTGCCTATGGATGACAAATCAGAGGATTTTGTGTTTTTTGATGCGGATGCACAGGCGATGGTATTTAAAAATAACGGGGACAAAGGATATATAACATTTAATTATCGTCGTGACAGCTGGAAATATAACGATAATACAAGAATACATCTTATGAGCGGTGACGCTGAGAGAATAGTTGATGTTAAAGGTTCACATCAAGGAGATGTGTATTCATGGCAGGACAGTTCACATAAAAGTGAAGCAGGTGCTCCTTATACACATACGCGATATGACGGAATGGTTGAAACCCGTTATGGTAAATATATAGCCGCTATAAATCAGTCAAAAACCGACAGTGAGGCAGGTCAGACAGGAAAAACATACACTTTGGAAGATACAATCGGCGTTACGAAAGCAAAGGACTTGATTTCAGGTAAGGTCTATGAGGATAAAAACGGAATAAAAGTAGAGGTTGCACCGCGTGGAGCAGTTCTTTTAGAGATTCTTGAAACGGCCAAAACAGTTACAGTAGGAGCGGTATACGAGGCGGACGGTAAAATTTTGGACTCTGATACAAAAACCGTTTTAAAAGGTGAGAAAATATTGTTTGAAGCCCCTATTATTGACGGCTACTCCTTAACAGACGGTCAGAACAAATCAGCCGAGATTGCAGCAATACAGAATGAAAATACAGTATTTTTATATAAATCTAATGGTGTGCCGGAATTTACGGCTAAAAACCGAGAAGTAAAAGATGCCGGTTGGAAAGTGATGAACTACGGCAGTGCACAGGGTGAACTTAAAGAAGATAACGGCAAATTTGCAATTAGTTCCGTATGCCCGTCGGGTGAGGGTAATCTCATGAAAACCTTTGCTTATAAAGAGGTAAGCGGAGATTTTGAAATTCATGCACGGCTTACGGGTTTTGATTCAACATCATACGATTCTGACTATTTTGGAATTATGGCAACAGATAATCTTGATTTGTATAATGCGAATTTCTTTGAGGAAAGACATTTTTCTAACAACAATAATATCCTGATGGTTACGCATACCGAGGGGCAGGAAAAAAGTACAACAAGCTCATGGGCAGGAGATATGAACGGTAAAAATGTGCCTATTGATTTTGTAATTCGCAGAACGGGCAATGTTATTGAATATTGGTTTAGTCTTGACGAAGGCAAAACATATCAGCAGACTTCAAAGCCAAAGGTTACACTAAATGCTGATGATGTGATGTATGTCGGCTTTTGTATGACGGCTCAGAAAGAAATAACCAATACTGCTCACGTTGAGGACGTAACCCTAACCGGTGAGATGGTCGGAGCGGATATTCAAAAAGGGGAAACGGTTGAACTTGATTTTTCCGTAAATGACAAGGAAAATGATGATATTGAGTTTTCGTTTACATCAGAACTTCCCGAAGGTGCTGTTCGTGACGGATATAAAATATATTTCACACCTGTTCGAGGCGGTGAATATGTATTTAGAGCCGAGGCAAGAGATAAATATCACAAGGAAGCGACTGTTAAGACTGTAAAAGTCAATGTTGCACCGGTTATATCTCTGAAACTTGACGGTATTTACATTAAATCAGATGTATCATCGTATATTGAAAATAACAGAACAATGGTTCCGATACGGGTAATTTCCGAATCGTTAGGTGCTAATGTAGATTGGAATGAGGAAACTAAAACTGTAACAGTTGAAAATGATGAAAATAAAATAGAACTTACAATCGGTTCGAAAACAGCAGTTGTAAACGGAAAAAATATTTCCCTCGATGCTCCGGCTGTAATTCAACAAAGCAGAACATTTGTGCCTGTGAGATTTGTTGCTGAACAGCTCGGTTGGGGTGTAGATTGGAATCAAGACAGTTATACGGTAAACATCAAAAAATAAGAAGGAGAAAATAGTTATGAAAAATATTCCAAAAGTAAAAATAGGTATAGTTGCGGTTAGCCGTGACTGTTTTCCGGAAAGCCTTTCGGTAAACAGACGAAAAGCTCTTGTGAAAGCATATTCCGATAAATATGACACAGATGATATTTACGAATGTCCTATATGTATTGTAGAGAGTGAAATACATATGAAAGCGGCTCTTGAGGACATCAAAAAGGCGGGGTGCAATGCACTTTGCGTGTATTTAGGAAATTTTGGACCTGAAATAAGCGAAACTATGCTTGCTCAGCAATTTAATGGACCTAAGATGTTTGTGGCTGCCGCTGAGGAAAATATCGGCACATTATCAGATGACCGTGGCGATGCGTACTGCGGTATGCTTAACGCAAGTTATAACTTGAAACTTCGAGGTGTAAGAGCATATATTCCTGAGTATCCTGTTGGTACCGCAGAGGAATGTGCAGATATGATTAACGAATTTGTTCCGATTGCAAGAGCTGTTATTGGTTTGTCAGACCTAAAGATTATTTCCTTTGGTCCACGTCCGCTTAATTTCCTTGCCTGTAACGCACCGATTTATCAGTTATACCAATTAGGAGTTGAAATAGAGGAGAATTCGGAGCTTGACCTGTTTGAGAGTTTCAATGCTCACGATGGTGATTTAAGAATAGCCTCGGTTGTGACTGATATGGAAAAGGAACTCGGTGACGGTAATAAAAAGCCTGAAATTCTTGCAAAACTTGCTCAATACGAACTTACACTGCTTGATTGGATTGAATCACATAAGGGCAGTAAGAAATACGTTGCAATAGCAGGAAAATGCTGGCCGGCATTCCAGACGCAGTTCGGGTTTGTGCCATGCTATGTAAACAGCCGTCTTACGGGGCGTGGAATACCTGTATCATGTGAGGTTGATATTTACGGTGCTTTGAGTGAATATATCGGTACTTGCGTATCAGAGGATGCAGTAACACTTCTGGATATTAATAATTCTGTTCCTGCGGATATGTTTAAGCAGGATATTGACGGTAAATTTAATTATACGAACAAAGATACATTTATGGGATTTCACTGTGGAAATACATGCTCGTCAAAGCTTGCGGCATATTCAATGAAATACCAAAAAATAATGGCTCGTTCATTGCCTGTTGAGGTTACGAATGGTACACTTGAAGGTGATATTATTCCGGGCGATATCACTTTCTTCAGATTGCAGTCAACCGCTGATGCAAAACTTCGAGGCTACATTGCAAACGGTGAGGTTCTGCCTGTTGCAACACAATCATTTGGTTCGATTGGTGTATTTGCTATTCCTGAAATGGGACGTTTCTACCGTCATGTTCTTATTGAAAAGAATTATCCGCATCATGGTGCGGTTGCATTCGGACATCACGGTAAAGCGTTGTTTGAAGTGTTTAAATACATTGGTGTTTCGGTAGATGAAATCGGCTTTAATCAGCCGAAGGGTATGCTCTATAAGACAGAAAATCCGTGGGGTTAATATTATGGGATATTATATAGGAATTGATTTAGGAACATCGGCGGTAAAGATGCTTTTGATGGACGCAAATGGAAATATTATAAAAAGCATTGCAAAGGAATATCCGATATATTTTCCGCAAAATGGTTGGTCAGAACAAGATCCTCAAGATTGGTGGAATGCTGTTAAAGCAGGTATACAAGAAATAACTGCTTTTTGTGATAAATCGAATATCAAAGGTATATCATTTGGAGGACAGATGCATGGATTGGTTATGCTCGATGAAAACGACAAAATAATACGTCCTGCAATACTGTGGAATGACGGCAGAAGTGCAAAACAGTGTAAATATCTGAATAATGAAATAGGTAAGAAGAAGTTGACAGAATATACCGCAAACATTGCATTTGCCGGATTTACCGCACCGAAAATACTTTGGGTAAGAGAAAATGAACCGGAGAATTTCAAGCGAATAAAAAAGATAATGCTCCCAAAGGATTACATTGCTTATAAAATGACTGGTATTCATTCAACCGATTATTCGGACGCATCCGGTATGTTATTGCTTGATGTAAAAAATAAATGCTGGTCAAAGGAAATGCTTAAAATATGCGGTATAGATGAGAGCGTTATGCCAAAGCTTTTTGAGAGTTACGATGTTATAGGTGTTTTAAAGAGTGAAGTTGCCAAAGAACTTGGTTTTAGTAGCGATAGTGTTAAAGTAATAGCCGGTGCAGGAGATAATGCCGCGGCGGCTGTTGGCACAGGTGCAGTAGGTAATGGTAAGTGCAATATCTCTCTCGGCACTTCGGGAACGGTGTTTATTACGCAGAATAATTTTTCTGTGGACAGCAATAATGCACTTCATTCCTTTGCACACGCTGATGGTAAGTATCATCTTATGGGATGTATGCTGTCAGCCGCATCATGCAATAAATGGTGGCTTGAAAATATAATTGGGACAAAGGACTATGCGGAAAGTCAAGCAGATATAAAACAGCTTGGTGAAAATAAGGTGTTTTTTCTGCCGTATCTTATGGGTGAGAGATCTCCGCACAATGACCCTGATGTACGTGGTATGTTTATTGGGATGAGCATGGACACAACAAGAAATGATATGACTCAAGCGGTGCTTGAAGGAGTGGCGTTCGCAATTCGTGACAGTATAGAGATTGCACGTGCACTTGGGATAGAGATAAAACGCTCAACAATCTGCGGCGGTGGAGCTAAGAGTCAGTTGTGGTGTAAAATTATGGCTAATGTGCTCAATATGGACATTATAACGATGGAAAAGGAAGAAGGACCTGCGTTTGGAGCGGCAATTCTCGCATCTGTCGGTTGTGGTGAATACAAAGATGTATGTGAAGCAAGCAATAAAATAGCTAAATTGAATAAAATATATAAACCTAACGGAGAATTGGTTAAGAAATATGAAATAGCCTATAAAAGATTTAAAGAAATCTATCCTGCAATGAAATTGTGGTTTAAAAATTAAGCTATAATCATTAAATAAAGCAAAAAGTGCAAGAATGTAAATATGCATTCTCGCATTTTTTGTTATAGTGTGAATATTCAAAGACAAATATTACAATTATAAGTTGAAATGTAATGAGATATAGTATTGTATTTTGTATAAGAAAATTAATTAAATAGCGAAGGAGAATGTGTGATGAATGAGTTAAAAAATGGTCATTGCAAAAGAAGGCTAAAAAGGCTGTAGATATACTTAACGGCAGACAGTTTGATGCTCATTATGCAGAGAATGTTGAGGAAGCAAGAAAACTTGTTGAAACAATGCTTCCGGACGGTGCTCAGATTGCTGTCGGAGATAGCGTAACTTTGCAAGAAACCGGCATTATGGAACTTATTAAAAACGGTAAATATGACTTCATAGACCGTTTCAATAACACTTCTTGGGAGGAAGAGCTACATAAATATAGGCTTGGATTTCTTTCTGATGTTTTTATAACAGGAACAAATGCTGTGACGTTGGACGGGCAGCTTGTCAATATAGATTGTACAGGTAATCGAACGGGTTGTATAGGCTTCGGTCCTAAAAAGGTTATTGTTGTTGTGGGAGCAAATAAAATTGTTAAGGATGCTGCTGAAGGCGTAAAACGTGCAAAAAGTATTGCACCGCTGAATTCAAGGCGGATTAATCATGGCAATCCATGCGATGAAACTTGTGAATGCTCTGATTGTAGTGGTACAAATAGAATCTGCAATATTGTTAGTATCATAGACGGATGCTATAAATTTTCCAAACGTATAAGTGTTATTGTTGTGGCAGATGAATTGGGATTTTAAATAAGATGTCGATGGGGAAAATAAAGATTATGCGGTGCGATGTAATTATATAATAGAAAAATCGGAATTTGAAGATGCAGGATACGACCGATAAATAAAAACAAAGTTGTAAGAAAATATATAATCCAACAGCCGGTGATATTTGTATGATGAGGAGACAGTAAATCTAAGAGTAAATCGCCCTTTTTATATTGATTTTGGTTGTCATACACATATCGTAAATGATGCACTTACATTTTGTACAATATTAACGAAATTCAATTTTTTTATAAAAATCGCTGATTTTGAGTAAAAATCGTGATTTTTGAGAAAAGTCAAGAATCCGTATTACAATTTGTATTACAATTTAATCGAAAAATAGTGCTAAAAAGTGAAAAATAGTGACAAAGTGAAAATAAATTTGAAAAACAAAAAAGTCTTGAAACCCGCATAAAAGCTAGACTTTCAAGACTTTTCTTTGGCAGGGGTACAAGGACTCGAACCTTGGGCACGCGGTTTTGGAGACCGCTGCTCTACCAACTGAGCTACACCCCTATCAGTAAACTGCCTTATTATTCTACTACACAATCGACTATATGTCAATAGTTTTTTATGAATTTACTTTAAATATTTCAAAAATAATCACATTATGTCGATTTGTAATTCTGAAATTATATCAAAACACCGTTACAGTGGTCGATTTCGTGTTGGACGATTTGAGCTGTCCAGCCTTCAAAAGTTTTTGTTCTTATTTTAAAATCAAGTGTCTGATACTGCACGCGTATTTTCTTATACCTTTTTATTTTACGAGGTTCGCCAAGCAGGGAAAGACAACTTTCTTTCGTTTCGTATGGGTCAGACCTTTTAATTATTTCGGGATTTAGCATTATCATATATTTTCCGTCATTATCAAAGCATATAATGCTTTTATTTACGCCTATCATATTTGCCGCCATACCTACACATATTTCTTTATGTGCGGTTAAGGTTTCAAGCAAGTCTTGGGCTGTTTGTAAATCGGCAGCTGTTGCCGGTTCTGATTTTAATGCCAACAATATTGGGTCATGTACAAGTTCTTTAATCATTTTAAAACCTCACAGTGATATTGATTATATTTGAATTATAGCACAATAGTAACATAAGTCAAGTGTAGAGTAATTTTATTTTTACAGTGAAATATATTGACAAAATAATACAATATAGGATAAAATATTTATGAAATAAATAAAATTGGTGATGAAGAAAATGATGAAATTAAATATAGCGATTTGCGATGACAATAAATTAGTATTGGAAAATGAGAAAACACTGATTGAAGAAACGTTGAAAGAGATGGGAATGCCGTACAAGATGGACAAGTATCAAAATCCTGAAAATCTTATTAAAAATGCATGGCAATACGATGTGGTATTTTTAGATGTGGAAATGGATGAAGTCAACGGAATTGTGGCGGCGGAAAGTATTCACAATATCAACAAGGAATGTTTGCTGTTTTTCGTAACCAACCACGAGGTTTATATGGACTATGCTATGAACGAGTATGCGTTCAGATTTTGGGTAAAGCCTATGTCGAAAGAAAAACTGAAATTTGGGTTAGAGTCGGCGGTGAAACGGTTGGAAAACAACAACAAATGTATAGAATTTAACACCGACAGAAATGTTGTGAATATACCGATAAATAAAATTATTTTTATATGTGCCGAGAACAAAAAGACGACTATTGTTACGGTAGACGAAGAATTTGTAATAGACCGGCCGTATAAAGCGGTCAAAGATATGATAAATTCATATTTCTTCTACGAGTCGCACGCAAGTTACTATGTGAACTTAAATTATGTGAAAGCATATTCGCCGTCGCACGTAAAATGCGGAATAGGAAATCATGAATATGAAATTCATATGTCGCGAAGAAAATATACGGAATTTAATAAATATTTTATAGATTGGATGGGTGAACAAAAATGAGAATAGATGCAGGATTGATAATTGGAATAGCACTTGAATTTGTAATAATGTTATATTTTGCAAATTCGACGTTACAACCGAAAAAGAATTATTATATAAGCTCTGCGATGTGCTTTGTGGGGTATTTAATTATATTTGCTTTTTCACTGCTTAATCGATTATTTGTTAATGTGGGCGTTTTTATAGTAATCAATTTTTTGATTTTTAATTTGGGTTATAGAATAAATTTTAAAACCTCGATATTTCAAACAATGATGTTGTTGGTGTTTATGTTTTTGGGCGAAATTATAGTAACGTTTACTATGAAAATGGGATTAGACAAGAAAAGCTTTTTAGAAGTCACGCCTCAACAGTCAATGATTGTAACGGTGGCGGGAAAATTGATATACTTTTTATTGGTATTTTTAATGAAAAGAGTAGACAGAAAAAAGGTAATTTCCTCAGAAAAATCTTCTCTGTTGTTAGCTGTAGTTCCTATAATGACTTTTGTGTGTTTAATTATGGTTTATCCGCTGAATATTGACAAGCGTATATTTACTTCGGTTTGTATTATTGCAATAACCTTAAATGTTGTTACTTTTTCGTTAAACGAATTTATGCTTGCGAAAAACAGAAGAATAAGAATACTTGAAGATGAAAATTATAAAAACTGTATTGAATTAGAAGAATACAAGACATTAAACGAAAAATATGAACACAGCAGAATAATGAATCATGATTTCAGAGAACATCTAAATGTTTTGAAAACTTTAATTTCGGAAGATATCCAAAAAGCACAAGAATATGTAGGAAAGATTGAAAAAGAGTGTGAGGATTCAAAAATAGAAAAATACAGTGACAATAATATTCTTAATATATTACTTATTCGCAAGAAAAAAGAATGTGAAGAAAACGGGATTAAGCTAAACATAACTTCAACCAATCCGAAACTTGATTTTATCGACGGAATGGACACTGTTGCTATATTTTCTAATTTGATTAACAATGCAATAGAGGCTTGCTCAAGCTCGGCAAGAAAAGATATATTTATTGATTTATACACAGTTAATAACGCATTTAGTGTTATTAAAGTTGAAAATTATGCCGATAAAGAGCCGATAGTTGTAGAAGGTATGCTTAGAAGCGGAAAAGATGACGGTAATTCTCACGGAATCGGTATTAAGAGTATAAATAATTCATTAAGCAAATATGATGGGAAAATGAGTTGGTCGTATGACAAAGCTAAAGGGATGTTTAGAACCGTTATTTCTATAAATAATTCACAAATTAACATTTGAAAATTATATTGACATTGTTGACATTTAATGTTATAATGTGATTGTAGGAATATAGGTAAACGTAAAGATAAGAAAGGATGTTTTATTATGAAAAAGTTCCTAAACAAAGTAGTTCCAACATTAATCAAGTTTGTACCTGTTTGTGCAGCGTTGATGCTTGTGATTAACAGCAATTCAACATCAACTATTTTAAACGGTCAACCTGAAGCACCAAAAGGACTTAAGAAGTATCGTAAGTTCTGATTATGTTTCGTAAATTTTCGGAATGGGCTGTGGCATATGCCATAAGATTAGGTTACATAAAAGAAGAGGAGCAGGAAGAATATACTTACGGACTTGACCTTGTAATGAGTGTTATTGTAAGTGATTTGACAATGCTTATAATAGGCATAATAATGAAAATGATACCGCAGGTAATTGTTTTTGTATTTATGTACAAGTTCATTCGCAAGTATACGGGCGGATTTCATTGTGAAACAGCCTTGACTTGCTATCTGTCGTCAAGTACGATGTGTATATGCGTTTTGCTTGCTATTAAATATCTTCCGTATAACCTTGGCGTATACATAGTCGCAACCGTTTTATCTATTGGGGTACTCTTTGCAATTTCGCCAATCGAGGCTATAAACAAACCTTTGGAAGAAATTGAAGTTAAAGTTTTCGGAAAAAGGGCGAGAATTGTACTTTGTATTACACTTGTAATATTTGGTGTAATTTGTGCGCTTGGTTTGACGGAAATGGTAAAAACAATGGCAATAAGCGTCGTTGATATTTTGCTTTTTGCGGTTATGGGTAAGATAAAATTGTTGAACTACAAAAGGAAAAAAATTGAACAGAATTGACTCGAAAAATGTGACATTTTTACAAATGTCACATTTTTTGCTACCAAGTTTCCGGATTAAGCTACCACTTAGTCGTAAACTGTTTACTTTTTTAAATTTTTGAGATAATATTACTACATCAGATTTTATTAAAATTTTATATATTTCAATCGAAAAAACATCGGTTTTGCATATCTCCAAAGCAAAAACGATGTTTTTTATTTTTACAGGGATATATTGGAATTATCCGATTAATTTATTTTAGAATGGATTGACGGTAAAATGACAGTGTGATATAATTTTAGTAGTTTATGAGATTAGAGGAGAATGAGAATGAGTTATATAAGAAATGTTGAATTATCTGACGCGGAAGTGTTGGTTGAAATATACCGTCCGTATGTCGAAAACACAGCAATATCATTTGAATGTGAAACACCGTCTGTAGACGAGTTTAGAAGCCGTATTGAAAATATTTCAAAAAAGTATACTTACATTGTTATGGTGGGGGATGATGAAATTGTCGGTTATGCATATGCGGGAAGATTTAAAGGGCGTAAAGCGTATGATTGGTGTGTTGAAACGACTATATATGTAAGAGAGGACAAAAAAGACGGCGGATACGGTAAAAAGTTGTATCTTGAACTTGAAAAAAGATTGAAGAAACAAAACATTCTTAATATGTATGCTTGTATTGCGTATACGGACAATGAAGATGAGCATTTGACAAACAACAGTATGCAGTTCCATGAGCATATGGGATTTAGGCTTATCGGTACATTTAAAAAGTGCGGTTACAAGTTCGACAAGTGGTATGATATGATTTGGATGGAGAAATTTATCGGTGAACATAAGGTTAATCCCGACGCGGTGACAAGACCGGAAATTTAGTTTACAATTTTCGATATGTGTGATAGACTATAAGTACGGTGCATAAAATAGTACATAAGGAGGTTTACATATGGCGAATAAAGTAGAAGATTTAGTCAATGTGATTTTAGAAAGCTACAATGAATGTGACATTACAGCGAGAATTGATGAAGAGAATATGCTTAACAAGGATATTCTTATAGAAATTATAGATGAAATAAGAAAAGTGCTTTTTCCGGGCTTTTTTGACAACAACAAGGTCAGAAGTGAATACTTAAAGTTTCTTGTCGGTGAAAGACTGGAATTTATACAGTATCATTTGAAGAAACAGGTATCAAACGCGTTTGCAAATCAAGATGTATGCAGAGAGTGCAGTAAGGCACAGGCAGAGGAAAAGGCGGAAGAAGTTGTTTTTGAATTTTTAAAGAGAATACCGAAAATAAGAGAATACTTAAATACAGACATTCAAGCTGCGTATGACGGTGACCCTGCGGCATACAGCACAGATGAAATAATTTTCTGTTATCCGGGCGTGTTTGCAATCACTGTTTACAGAATTGCTCACGAATTGTGGCTTTTGGGTGTGCCTATGATTCCGAGAATAATGACGGAATATGCTCACAGCACAACAGGTATAGATATTCACCCGGGTGCGACTGTCGGCAAATATTTCTTTATAGACCATGGTACAGGCATTGTTATAGGTGAAACTACCGAAATCGGCGATAATGTAAAAATATATCAAGGTGTTACTTTAGGTGCACTTTCGACAAGAAAAGGTCAGCAGTTAAAGGGCGTTAAACGTCATCCGACTATCAGTGACAACGTTACAATATATTCCGGTACGACTATTCTCGGCGGTGAAACGGTTGTCGGTAAGGGTACGACTATCGGCGGTAATGCGTTTATCGTTAATTCCGTTTCGGAGGGTATGAAAGTCAGCGTGAAAAATCCCGAACTTGAGTACAGTGTCGGAAATGCATCTATGAAGGACGGTTATTGGGATTGGTGTATATAAAAAATTTGCGAGCCTGTCGACAGCTCCAAAAATCACATCTTGCGATGTAATTTTTGAGTATTTTCAAAGAAAAAATCATAAAGTTCCTCCAAAGTCGAAACTTTAGATTTTAAGTCATTTCTGCCGCACATGTCGCCAGAAATGATTTTTAATGAGGCTGCACCTCAAACTCCCCCCAAGAATACAGTAGACAAAACCATAACGGTTTTGTTAGCAATCTGAACATATACAATATGATTTTTGATAATATTTCAGAGGTAAATATCCGCATAAAATCGAAGAATTTTAGCGGATATTTATTTTTTATAAAAAAATTTTCAAAAAGGTATTGACAAATCGGAAAAATGTGCTATAATACAAATCATAGTAATTCCATAGGAAAAGAGAAGAAAGGAAAATGCGATATGATAACACAAAATCTAAAGTATGTACAGAACGGACGAATGTGTTGCTGTTGCTGTAACTAATTTAATAAGGAAGAACAATACACATAAATATAAAAATTGAGAAAGAAAGAGGTACAAAATTATGTCAAATAAGAATTGGAGATTTGAAACAAAGCAATTACACGTTGGTCAGGAACAAGCAGATCCTGTTACAGATTCAAGAGCTGTTCCGATTTATGCATCAACATCATTCGTATTCCACAACTCACAGCACGCAGCTGACCGTTTCGGTTTGAGAGATGCAGGTAACATCTACGGCAGACTTACAAACCCTACAGAAGATATTTTTGAACAGAGAATAGCAGCCCTTGAAGGCGGTGTTGCAGCATTGGCAGTTGCATCAGGTGCGGCAGCTCTTGCTTATACATTCCAAACACTTGCCAAGCAAGGCGATCACATCGTAGCCGCAAAGACAATTTACGGCGGAACATACAACTATCTTGAACATACATTCCCTGAATTCGGTGTTACAACAACATTTGTTGACCCTGAAGTTGACGGTGCATTTGAAGCGGCTATTCAGGATAACACAAAGGCAATCTTCATTGAAACACTTGGTAACCCAAATTCAAACCTAATTGATATTGAAGAAATTGCAAAGATTGCTCACGCACATAACATTCCGCTTGTAGTTGACTCAACATTCGCTACACCTTATCTTGTAAGACCAATCGAATACGGTGCAGACATCGTTGTTCACAGTGCAACTAAGTTTATCGGCGGTCACGGTACTGCAATCGGTGGTGTAATCGTTGACAGCGGTAACTTTGACTGGGCTAAGTCGGGTAAGTTCCCTCACCTTGTAGAGCCTAACGCATCATATCACGGTATCAGCTTTGCAAATGATGTAGGAGCTGCCGCATTCGTAACATATATCAGAGCTATCCTGCTTCGTGACACAGGTGCTACACTTTCACCGTTCCATGCATTCATCTTCTTACAGGGCCTTGAAACTCTATCACTAAGAGTTGAACGTCACGTTGAAAACGCTTTAAAGATTGTTGATTACCTAAACAAGCATCCAAAGGTAGAGGCTGTTCATCATCCGTCACTACCTACAGAGCCAAGCCACGAACTATACAAGAAGTATCTTCCAAACGGCGGCGGAAGTATCTTTACATTTGAAATCAAGGGCGGAGTTGAAGAGGCTCACAAGTTTATCGATAACCTTGAAATCTTCTCGCTTCTTGCAAATGTTGCAGACTCTAAGTCACTTGTAATTCACCCGGCTACAACTACTCATTCACAGTGCAATGAACAGGAACTTGCAGAACAGGGTATTAAGCCAAATACAATAAGACTATCAATCGGTACAGAAAATATTGATGACCTTATTGCAGCTCTTGACGACGCATTCAACGCCGTTGACTAATTTTAAGTAAATTGTGTTAAAAGTCAGAAAGAAGGAATTAAAATGTCAAAGATATATCAGAAAATTACAGATCTTATCGGTGGTACACCGCTATTGGAACTTGCAAACTATGAAAAGAAGAATAACCTTGAAGCAACCGTTCTTGGTAAACTTGAATACTTTAACCCTGCCGGTTCGGTAAAAGACAGAATCGCAAAGGCAATGGTTGATGAGGCTGAACAAGAAGGTAAGTTAAAGGAAGGTTCTGTTATCATCGAGCCAACATCAGGTAATACAGGTATCGGCCTTGCGTCGGTTGCAGCCGCAAGAGGTTATAAAATTATAATCACAATGCCTGAAACGATGAGTATTGAAAGACGTAATCTATTAAAAGCATACGGCGCCGAACTTGTTTTGACAGACGGTGCAAAGGGTATGAAAGGTGCTATCGAAAAGGCTAAGGAACTTGCTGAAACAACAGAAAACAGCTTTATCCCAAGCCAGTTCACAAACCCTGCAAACCCTGCTTATCACAGAGCAACAACAGGCCCTGAAATCTGGGCAGATACAGACGGTAAAGTTGATATATTTGTTGCCGGCGTAGGTACAGGCGGTACAGTTACCGGTGTAGGTCAGTATCTAAAGTCACAAAACCCTGACGTTAAGGTTGTTGCAGTTGAGCCTGCAGGCTCACCGGTATTGTCACAAGGCAAAGCAGGTGCGCACAAAATTCAAGGTATCGGTGCAGGTTTCGTTCCTGAAACTCTTGATACAAAGGTTTATGACGAAATCATTACTGTTGAAAACGAGGACGCATTCAAGACAGGCAGAGATATTGCCCGCAGTGAAGGTGTACTTGTAGGTATTTCATCAGGTGCAGCTGTTTGGGCGGCTACAGAGCTTGCCAAACGCCCTGAAAACAAGGGTAAAACAATCGTAGCTCTTTTGCCTGATACAGGTGAAAGATATTTGTCAACTCCTATGTTTGCTGAATAATTCAGTATTTAAAGTTTGTTCACTATTCAAAAGATGGCATTTATATGCCATCTTTTTGTGTACGGTTTTTCGGACATTGTAGTTGTTATAATATAATCATAATAAAGCTAAATTGTCAAAGTGAAGTTGGGGTTTTGAGGGTAAAAAACGAGAAATTTTCTAAGATCACCTTGACAAAAACGGAGGTAAATATTATGGTTATAGTGGGAACAATACTTATAAGTGTAGGAGCGTCAATACTTTTTGTATTAAAGGTTAATTCGGTAAAGGATATATAAGTTTTGGCGTTGTCTGCATATTGTGTGAGGAGATGAGAATATGCAGATAAATGAACTTGTGACATTTGCGGCGGATGTCGGCAGAGGTTTGCTTGAAAGCGGTGCGGAAACGAGTCGTGTCGAAGATACGGTTGAGAGGATAATACGGCATTTTTATGACGGTAAAAGTGAGGTTTTGGTCGTAATGACAGGACTGTTTGTCACTGTCGGCGATGTTACAAAAACGGTCAGAGTTCGCAGACGGACTATAAACCTTGATAAAGTATCGAAAATTAATATGATGTCACGAGATATTGCTGATGATAAAATCGACTTTGAAGAAGCTTTAAAACGCTTTGAATATATAATGGCGCAGAAACCTTATTCGTTATGGGTGAAAACTGTTGCGGTAGCGTTTTGCTGTGGATTTTTTACGTTGTTGTTTGGCGGTAATGCGTTTGACGGACTTAATTCGTTTGTGGTCGGTGCGGTTATCAATGTTTTTATATGGCTTTTGAGAAAACATCACACGGCGGAGTTTATTATAACATTTTCGGGCGGAGTTGTTATTGCATTGCTGATATTACTCTTTTATGCAATAGGTTTGGGAAAAAATATTAATCCTATGATAACGGGAGCTATTATGCCGCTTGTACCCGGTTTGGCAATAACTAATGCAATTCGTGATATTATTGCCGGAGATTACCTTTCGGGCGGTGCGAGATTGTTTGATGCGGTAGTTGTGGCGATTGCACTTGCCACAGGTGCGGGCAGTGTTATGTACATTTTCGGTCATATGACGGGAGGTATTATGGGATGATTTTTCTTGAAATGTTTGTCGCTTTTGCGGCGACAATGGCTTTTGCAGTGATATTTAACGTGAGCCGAAGTGAATTGATATTTTGCGGAATCGCAGGTTTAGTCGCAGAGGGGGTGTATTTGTTTACACTTAGAATAAGCGACGAAACGGCACTTGCTATATTTGTTGCGTCGATTGCCGTGACGGTATTGTCACGAATTTTGGCGAATGTAAGACGTATGCCCGTTACGGTTTATTTGATTTCGGGAATAATATCGCTTGTACCCGGTGCGGGTATGTATAACACTGTTTATAACATCATATCGTCGGACTATATGAAAGCAATGTACACAGGCGTTGATACAATAAAAGTTGCCGTAGCGATTGCGGTGGGGATTGTACTTGTGTTTGCATTGCCGAATAAAATGTTTTTCAAGAGAAAATAATGCCAATTTAGATTTTTTCTCTGAAAATACTCAAAAAATACATTGCAAGATGTGATTTTATGAGCTGTCGACAAAATATCGACAGCTCATATACTTTGGCTTGACAGAAACGATGTTGTATAGTACAATAGGCAAGATAGAAGTAAAAATTATACACCGCATTTTTACGGTGCAGGAGGAAAGGATTTTACGATAGTAATGAAAAAGATAATTGCCGTTATGGCGGTACTTATAACGCTTTTTTCAATGGGTAATGTGTCGGCAAGTGCGGCGGCAAAGGTTGCGGCACTGATGTATCACAGTGTGACAACTGATTCGTCACGTTGGAATGACTATACAATATCACCCGAACAGCTTGATGCGGATATACAATACTTTAAAAGCTGCGGATATATACCGATGACCGCGACAGAACTCGCAACGGCGAATATGGCTGATATTGACAACAGAAAAATATTGCTTTTGACATTTGATGACGGATACTCAAACTTCTATACGGAGGTATTTCCGATATTAAAGAAAAATGACGCAAAGGCTACAATGTTTTTGATTGGCTCATACATAGACCGTTACGGTTATTTGACGTCTGATGAAACATATGAAATGGCGAACAGCGGACTTGTCGAAATAGGCAATCACACAAACGGTATTCACAGTATGCCTAAGGAACAGTTAAAGGCGATTTACAACAATACAAACGCTTACGGCGATATACTCGATGATATTCAGAGTAACGGAGAAATTTTGAAAGAAGTTACCGGAAAAGATGTGACAAGTATTTCGTGGCCGTACGGATATTATACGACAACACTCGATAATGCGGTTAAAAGTCAGCTTGGTTATAAGATTTCATTCAGTACGGTGTACGGTGTGAATTTCTTTACCGGCAATACATACAGTCCGTTAAAACGTATGAACAGAGAATACTCTGCCGGAACTCAACAGGTGTTTGACAGGGCAAACGGTAAATTTTATTAATCATCAGCGGTACGGTGGAAAAGTACCGCTGTTTTTATAAATGAGGGGTAGTATGATATGAATAGAATAGAGATTAAAGATTTTTCGATAAAAATAGATAAAGATAAAGTATTAAAAACTTTGGGGTGTTTTGAGGGGGGCAGTGTGTATGAAACTGTTTCTTCTTATTTTGACGAGCTTGAAGAAACGGTGATGAATTTACTGTCCCCGCGTGCAGTTGCCGTAACGGAGGATATGAAAGCATATTGCATACTTACGGTCGGTGAAAAAATTAGCGGAATATCAAAAAGCTTTTTTGACAACGGTGAGGGTATGAAAGGTATACTTGTTGACGCAATGGCGGACGAGTATCTTTTTATGATGGACGATGTGCTTGCCGAAAATATAAAGCTTTTGTGTGCAAAAAAGTCTTGGGGTGTAAAAAAACGTCTTGATGCACCGAAAGATTTTCCGCTTTCTCAACAATCCGTTATTGTCGCGAAAACAGGCGTTGACGGAATAAAAATGACAAGCGGTTTTATGTTTGAACCCGTAAAAACTTTTGGCTACATACTTGAATTTACGACTGATGAAAAGGTATTTAACGCACAGCACGACTGTTCAAAGTGTTCTAATTTTGACTGCCCGAGAAGAAGTAATATAAAAAACGGCAGATTTGAAGTGCTGTCGAGTTATGAGTATAAACCGAATTTTAAAGAGGGTGACAGTGCGGTCTGTATTGATATAGGTACAACTACTGTTGCTTTTGAACTTGTGACAGATAAGGGGACACTAAAAACATACAGAACAATTAATCCTCAAAGACGTTTCGGACTGGATGTTCTTTCAAGAATCGAGTCGGCAAACAGAGGAAGGTTGGACGAGCTTTCGGCTGTTATGCGTTATACGATTATAAGCGGATATAAAAAAGTGACCGAAGAATTTGGGGACACTAAAAAAGTTGTTATTGCGGGCAATACAACAATGGTACATCTGCTTATGGGATATTCTTGCGGTACACTCGGTGAATATCCTTTTAAATCAAAACACTTGGGGACACTAAAAACTACGCTTGATAAAGTTACAAAAAGTAAGGTTTCGCCGATTGAAACAGTTGTATACGGCGGTATATCTGCGTTTGTGGGCGGCGATATAGTGAGCGGACTTTATATGAGTGATTTTGATAAATCGGATAAGGTTAATATGTTTATTGACCTGGGTACAAACGGTGAAATGGCGTTGGGCAATAAGGATAAAATGATTGTTACGTCTACTGCCGCAGGACCTGCTTTTGAGGGCGGAAGAATTTCGTGCGGAATAGGTTCGGTTGACGGTGCGGTATGCGGTGTTGATTTGAAAACGGGGACACTAAAAACTATTGCGGATAAACCGCCTGTCGGTCTTTGCGGAACGGGTATAATTGAGTTGGTTTCGGAATTGCTTGACGAAAAAATAATTGATAAAACGGGTCTTTTAAATGACGACTATTTTATAAACGGTTATAAGGTCGCGGAGGATGTTGTGTTTACGCAAAATGATATTCGTCAGGTGCAAATGGCAAAATCGGCGGTGAGAGCCGGTATTGATGTGCTTGCGAAGTCATGGGGAACAGAGCTTTCACAAATTGATACGGTGTATCTTGCCGGCGGTTTCGGTTACGGTCTTTCGATTGAAAAGGCTTGCAATATCGGAATATTGCCGCGTGAGTTTTTGGGTAAGACGAAAGTTATCGGCAACAGCTCGCTCGGCGGTTGCGTCAAGTATGCCGAAAGGCAGGACGGCGATGAAAGAATCGGTCGTATAAAGGAAATCAGTTCCGAAATTTCACTCGGAAACAGTGAAGATTTTGAAAAATTGTATATCGAATATATGAATTTTTGAAAGAAATAAAAAGTTACGCAAAACTAACAACGGCATAGTTAAGCCATATTCGAAAAACATCAATATTTTTTTGAAAAAAATTCAAATTTTTTGTTGCATAATCATAAAAATAATGCTAAAATATATGTTAGATTGGCACAACAGAGTGAACCATAGCAAACATTGTACACTCTGATGAGAAAAAAATTAATTTTTAGAGGAGGTTTAACTATGTCATACGCACAAGACGTACTAGCAAAGTTAAAAGAGAAAAACGCAAGCGAGCCTGAATTTATACAGGCGGCAACAGAGGTTCTAACATCACTTGAACCTGTATTTGAGAAGCATCCTGAATTCGAGAAGGCTTCATTGCTTGAGAGAATAGTAGAGCCTGAGAGACAGATTATGTTCCGTGTTCCTTGGGTTGACGACAACGGTAAGGTACAGGTAAACAGAGGTTTCAGAGTACAGTTCAACAGTGCTATTGGTCCATACAAGGGCGGTCTAAGACTTCACCCATCAGTAAACCTTGGTATTATCAAGTTCCTTGGTTTTGAACAGATTTTCAAGAACTCACTTACAACACTTCCAATCGGCGGTGGTAAAGGCGGTAGTGACTTCGACCCTAAGGGTAAGTCAGACAGAGAAGTTATGGCATTCTGCCAGAGCTTTATGACAGAGCTTTTCAGACATATCGGTGCTGATACAGACGTTCCTGCCGGTGATATCGGTACAGGTGCAAGAGAAATCGGATTTATGTTCGGTCAATATAAGAGATTAAAGGACGTATATGAAGGCGTTCTTACAGGTAAAGGTTTAACTTGGGGCGGTTCACTTGCAAGAACTCAGGCTACAGGCTACGGTCTTGTATACTACGCTCAGGAAATGCTTAAGGATTTGGGCACTGACTTTAACGGTAAGACAGTTGCTATTTCAGGTGCAGGTAACGTTGCTATTTACGCTTGTGAAAAGGCACAGCAGCTTGGTGCAAAGGTTATCACTGTTTCTGACTCAAACGGTTACGTTGTTGATGAAGAAGGTATCGACCTTGCAGCAGTTAAGGAAATCAAGGAAGTTAAGAGAGGCAGAATTAAGGATTATCTTAACTACAGACCAAATGCTAAGTATGTTGAAGGTGCAGGTCTATGGCAAGCAGTTAAGGTTGATGTTGCTCTTCCATGTGCTACACAAAACGAATTGCTTATTGACGACGCTAAGGCTCTTGTTGCAAACGGTACAATGATCGTTGCAGAAGGTGCTAATATGCCTACAACTCTTGAGGCTACACAATATCTACAAGAAAACGGCGTTTACTTTGCTCCTGGTAAAGCATCAAATGCCGGTGGTGTTGCTACTTCAGCTCTTGAAATGAGCCAGAACTCACAAAGACTTTCATGGACATTTGAAGAAGTTGATGAAAAGCTACATAACATTATGATTACAATTTACAAGAATTCTGTTGCTGCAGCTAAGGAATATAACTGCGAAATCGGCGGAAAGACTAACCTTGTTGCCGGTGCTAATATTGCCGGATTTATGAAGGTTGCTGACGCTATGATGGCTCAGGGCGTTTGCTAATTATAATATTTTGAATTTTAAAAGGTGTTTCCAATCGGAAACACCTTTTTTGTATTGGTTGATGTATTTTATTGTATTATGCCACCCCTCAGTCAACTGCATTGATAGCTCCCCTCAAGGGGAGCCTTTATGAAGTTCATCGGCAATTTTATTCGTAGGATACGGTACCTCGACGTTCCGTATCCCTTACCACCACTCCACCGCAAGCGGTCCCCCTATCCTCAAGGAGAGGCTTTTGAATAACAGCCAATCCAAAGGCTCCCATAGAGGGGAGCTGTCGGCTATGCCGACTGAGGGGGGTTCTTGTTTATTCTCTATTTTAAAATGTGCGGCCAATGATCGCCCCTACATCGTTAATGTGCGACCGATGATCGCCTCTACGTTGTTAATGTGCGACCGATGATCATCCCTGCGTCGTTAATGGGGGACCGATGATCGCCTCTACATCGTTCGTAACAACTCATCATTACTGAAACGGGTCATTCTTTGGTGAATCGTCTGTTTTTTTATAAACCGACAATGTATTATTACCGTCGCAAAGTGCGATGAACACATCTTTCACATTGCCGATTTTTTGCTTTTGCAATTCATTTTCAAGCCACTTTTTATTATTGCCGCTGAGTTTTAAATTTTCCTCCATAATATGTCCGTCAAGAACAACTGTAAAGGACAGCTTTTCTTGTTTTGCTGCGATGTTCATATCCTGCACATTAACAGGGCGTGCCTGTACTTTGGGCAAAAACGATATTTTACCGTTTTGTTCAAGTATTGCGGTATCGACATCATCTAATGTGAAAAAACCGTTTATTCTGCATTGTACAAGAAAATCGTTTATATCTATTTTTGAAGTCTTAAAATTTTTCTGATATATTTTACCGCTTTGCATTAAAACTATTGACCGTCCCGTAAAGAAACGTCTTAGTTTAATATTTTTTTCGGTAAGATATGATATAAACCACATAATGACGGTATAAATTACTATCGCAGTAAGGGGATAGTAAAACTTGCCGTCAAGCGAAGTCGCCATTTCGGCGGCGATAGAGCCGATAGTTATACCGTTTATATAGTCGAACATACTCAATTCCGACATTTGCTTGTTGCCGATTATTTTTGTTGAGAAAAACAATGCGATGATTGAGCCGACTGATGTAAGTATAATTTTTATAAATTCCATAATAATCTCCGTTCTTTTGGATGGTAAATATATTAATAGTATGCACAAAAAAACAGTATTTTAAAAATACTGTTTCAGATTTTCTATATTCATAATAATATTTTTCATTTCGGGATAATCTTTGATAATTCGTTTAATACATCGTCTGCAAAAATCGGCTCTTAAAAAAGCATTGTCGCGCATTTGCTGTTTCATACCCCATGTATGCGTAAACATATTGTCGCCGTTTTTAAAAAGCCTGTTCAAGTCCGAAAATGACATAATGCTCATATTGAGCTTTTTTGCACACATAGGCAACATACGCTGTTCCGCAAACACCATATATGCAAGTCTGTCGTTTTGTTCGCTTGTATGACGCATAAATTCGATTGATTTATCCGTATAATAACGGAGCAGCTTTTCGTTTTTTATTACACAAAATGCGGTGTTACACGCTTTTATGTTCCAATCTAAATCATTGTCAAATTCATAGTTATCCATATGAAAGAACTCTTTTGGGGGATAAACGTCCGGATAGAGATTTTCAAAGTGGATAACCGACACATCGGCGAGTTTTTCTTCGTCGATTTTCTCCCACACGATAAAATCCGTGTCAATCATTGCAACAGGTGCGTTTTGCTCCTTTAGGGCAAATATTTTGCCTGCCGCCCAAAAAACATTGCTGTTGACATCAACATTGTCAAGAATATTTTCAACGCTGTTCCAAATAACGTCAAGACCTGTTTTTTTATAATATTGTGCACCTACGGAATCGGTAACCATTTTTATATTACCGTTTTTTTCACGCCATTTCAATGCGGAAAGAATTGTTGTGAGTATTTCAAAATCTTCGACTTCATAAGGTGCGTTAAATCTGTTTCTGAAAGGCTTTGTCCAATTTATATGTATTGCGTCCATATTGCCACCTATATGAGATTAATTCCGTAACCGTTTATATATACACACCCACTGCCTGTTACAAAGCTTGTGGCAAATGATGATTGTGCCGAGGTGGTGTATGATGATGAATAGCTTGTTATGTATTCGTACTCATATTCATATTGATATGATGTTATATATGATGTTATATAGGAAGAAACCGAAGTAGAATGTTCGCATATCTGTGGTGCAAATTGCGGTACAAATCCGATACAATTTATGTTGTGCTTTTTCATATCGTCTTTTTGGAATTTTGCTTTTGCGGATATTTCGCCTATTGATATGTATGTTACACCGGCTATTTGCGGTAATATAAAGTCATTATCGCAAAGCCCGATTGACGTACAGCATAAGTTTAACGCATTGTCAAGCTCGTCCTGCGTAAATGCGATTGTGTCAAATGTCATACGTTAACCCTCCTATATAAAGTATATTATAATTATATCATAAAAATGATAAAACGGATAGAGTTATTTTTGAAAAAAACCGTCCTCAATCATTTTATTTATCTGTGCACCGAACAGGAATATGTTCATACAAAAATAAAGCCAAAGCATTAAAAATACGATTGCGGCAAGTGAACCGTAAACGAATGAATAATTTGAAAAGTGTTCTATATATATTGAATAGAAGAATGAGAACACCATCCAGCCGACCGCCGAAAATGCCGCACCGGGAAGCTGTGCCTTAAAGCGATTGTCCTTTTTAGGCAGAAACTTGTAGAACAGTGCGAATACAAAGGTAAGATAAATCATAAATATAAGTATCTTGCCCCTTAAAAAGAAGTCGAGCAATGTCGAGAAAAACGGCGAATGTGAATTGATAAAGTATTCGAGCTTGCTTCCGAACCCGAAAAACACAATCGTCAAGATAAGTGCCGCAATAAATGCAAGCGTATATAATATAGAAATAAGTCTGCCGATAAAGTAATTTTTGCTGCGTGAACGGTAGACTTTGTTAAGTCCCGTATACAGTGCCATAACGCCCCTTGACGCAAGCCAGAGTGTTGATACAGCGGTTACGGAAATGACTTGCACCGAGCCGCTTTTGGTAAATAAATCGGTTATTGTTTCCGTAAGAAACGTGCTGATTGCCGCAGGGGCAAATGAATTTATTGTGTGCAATATTGAGTTTATGTCTATATTAATGAACAGTTTGATTATTGAAAGTACAAGCATGCTGAACGGTATAACCGAAATTATAATAAAAAAAGATGCCTGGGCGGCGTATATGCTCAAATCATCACCGGTAATTTTCAATATAAATTTTATGATTTTTGAAAATATGTCCTTTATCGTTTTCATAAAACTTTCTCCTATCAGTTACTATATTATAATATACCACATATTGAATTTTTAGTCTACTAAATTTAATTAACATTTGCGTTATATTACCTTGACAGTGAGTGAGTATTAGTATATAATATCCACATAAAAGGGGAGCTTTTCGGCTGAGAGGAAGTTTGACTTCGACCCATTGACCGTATGCGGGTAATGCCGTAACGGGATTTTGGAAACAGCTCTCTTTTTGAGAGCATTTTTTTATGCTCAATAAAAAGAAAGAGGAGATATATATGAATTATACAACACAAATGGATGCCGCTAAAAAGGGTATTATAACACCTGAGATGGAAATAGTGGCTAAAAAAGAAAATATAACCGCAGAGGAACTTCGTGAAAGAGTTGCAAGAGGCAGTGTTGCAATTCCTGCAAACAAAATGCACAAGGCTATAAGTCCGGAAGGTGTCGGCGAAGGTCTTAAAACAAAGATAAACGTAAATCTCGGAATTTCAAAGGACTGTACGGATTACAGTATTGAATGGGAAAAGGTTAAGATGGCTGTTGATATGAAAGCTGAGGCTATTATGGACCTTAGCTGTTACGGCAAAACTCACGAATTCCGTCAGAAACTTATTGACGAATGCCCTGCTATGATCGGTACAGTGCCGATGTATGATGCGGTTGGTTATCTTGATAAAGAGCTTGCGGATATTACGGCTGACGAATTTTTGGAGGTTATAGAGGCTCACGCTAAAGAGGGTGTTGACTTTATGACAATTCACGCAGGCATAAATCGCAGAACTGCTCAAATATTTAAAGAATCGGGCGGTCGTCTTACAAATATCGTTTCAAGAGGCGGTTCGTTGATTTTTGCTTGGATGGAAATGACAGGCAATGAAAATCCGTTTTATGAGTATTATGACAAGGTGCTTGACATACTTGCAAAATATGATGTAACAATCAGTCTTGGTGACGCTTGCCGTCCGGGTTCTACACATGATTCGACAGACGCGTCACAGATTACAGAGCTTATCGAGCTTGGCATTTTGACAAAACGTGCTTGGGAAAAGAATGTGCAAGTTATGGTTGAAGGTCCGGGACATATGACGATAGATGAGATTGCGGCAAATATGAAACTTGAAAAACGTCTTTGCCATAATGCACCGTTCTATGTATTAGGTCCTCTTGTAACCGATATTGCACCGGGATATGACCACATCACTTCTGCAATAGGCGGTGCTGTTGCGGCGGCAAACGGTGCTGACTTCCTATGCTATGTAACGCCTGCGGAACATTTAAGACTTCCTAATGCCGATGACGTTAAAGAGGGTATTGTGGCCGCTAAAATCGCCGCTCATGCCGCTGATATGGCTAAGGGTGTACCGGGTGCAAGAGATATTGACAACAAGATGAGTGACGCAAGAAGACGTGTGTGCTGGGATGAAATGTTCCAATATGCTATTGAACCTGAAAAACCACAGAGATATTATAACGAATTACCGCCGGAAGAAAAACATACTTGCTCAATGTGCGGTAAGATGTGCGCCGCAAGAACTATGAATAAAATTCTTGCCGGTGAAAAGGTTGACGTTAAATAATTGAATGTGTACATATTTAAAGCGGATAACTAAGGTTGTCCGCTTTTTTGATGAGCGAGCGGAAGTGTTGTGCGTGGGCGACCGATGATCGCCCCTACGGAGGGTAGAGAATATATAAGAGAGATATTAGAGCCACCCCACAGTCAACTGCGTTAACAGCTCCCCTCAAGGGGAGCTATGCGGAATGTGTTGTGTGTCGAAAGCCTCTCCTTGAGGAAATGGGACCGCTTGCGGTGGAGTGGCGGCATGGAGTTATGTAACAAATTCGACGCTGTATTTATTAAAAACGGTGTTTTTGAGGATGTTTTTATTAATGAAAATTTATTCAATAAAAAATTTATTATAATAAGAAGAAACTCGAACGAAAATGAGTAAAATATGATGTGATTAAAAAAATATTTTAAAGAATTTCTCGGAGATTTTAACAGGAAAAACCGCACAGTGGTGCGGATTGTAGCAATTTCTTCACAACTTCTTAAAAATTTGTAACAAAGTTGTAATATTATGTGCAAGTTTTAACATAAATCGTTCAATATCTTGCGTATGATAAAAAAATATGTCAATATATTGTAGTTGTAAAGTTTTTTATGTTAATCGTAAATGTAATATACTGTAAAAACGATGAACAAATTTTTGTAATATTTCAGCTTAATTACGCGAATGTTTCAGTTGTTTTACTGCAATTTTACAAGGACAATACAAAAATTTTAAGAAATTTAACATTTTTACTTGCCAAAGGCTTGACACAGCTATTTTTTAGTGTTACAATACAGTCAACGTTCAAAAAGCAAAGACTATGAGCGTAAGACAAAATATTAACGCGGATAATACAAACATAGAAAAAAACTCATAGGGTAAAGGTCTTTAAAGTGAAAAGGAGAGATTACATCTTGAATAAGTTAGCAAAGAAGATTATCTTATCTGTTATATCGATGTCAGCGGTTTTAGGAACTTCTGCTTTGGCGGCAGATCTAAGCGGCTGGGCTGTATCCGACTACCAACAGGCTAATGAAGCCGGCCTTGTTTCGTACTCGGTGGTTTCAAACAACCTAAAGGATAACATAACTCGTGAAGAGTTCTGTGAGCTTGCGGTAAACTTATACGAAAAGCTTACAGGTGAAGATATGATAGAACCGGAAGTGTCACCTTTTGAAGATACAGATAGCATGGCGGTAGCCCAAGCTTACTGTTATGGAATGGTTTCCGGTACAGGTGATAATACATTTACACCTGACAGACTTGTGACACGTGAAGAAATGGCAAAAATGCTTGTAAGTACACTTACTGCAAGTGAAGTCAATTTTAACCTTTCAGACGGTTATGACGACGCTGATGTTGTCAACGCATTTGAAGATTCCGACGAAGTTAGCTCTTGGGCTAAATCATCGGTAATTACAATGCTTAACTACTCATTAATGAGCGGTGTTGACGATGAAAACTTCTCGCCGTTGGGTTCAACAACAAGAGAACAAGCCATTTCAAGTATCAATCGTTCATACAATACATTTAAGCGCGGTGATTATTCAATCGAACTTCCTGAAATAACACTTCCGGAAGACGGTGCAGAAATTGAAGAAGGCAACTTTACAGTGTCTTGGACACCTGTAAGTAATGCACAAGCATATCACGTTATTATAAAGGACGCAAACGCAAGTTCGGTTCTTTTGTCAGACGTATATGACGGCGAAAGTGTTGAAGTCAGCGAAGGTTCGCTTAGAGCCGGTAATGATTACTCAATAACAATCGGTGCTGTTATTGCAGACGGCTCAGAAGTTTACAGCCTGCCTGTTGACTTTAAATATGTGGCAAAGCCGATAATACCAAACAGTGAATATATTCAGGAAAATCCTGCCGCACAGGGCTTGCTTACAGAAGCGGCTAAATATCTTGGCGTACCGTATCTATGGGGCGGTACAACACCATCAGGTTTTGACTGTTCGGGATTTGTACAGTATGTATGCCGTGCAAACGGTATTTCAATACCTCGTATAGCCGATGACCAACTTCACGGTCCTGGTACATATGAAACAAGAGGCGAACTTCAACCGGGCGACCTTGTATTCTTCGGAAGTGGCGGTTATGCATCTCACGTTGGTATGTATGTAGGCGATGGAATGATGATTCATGCTCCGTCAACAGGTAAGGTGATTCAATATACTTCTATTGATTCAAGTTACTATTCATCAAGATTTTTAGGCGGTAAAAGGGTAATTTATTAATATGTATAGTAAAACGGACTGTAATGTTATTTGCAGTTCGTTTTTTTGTGGCTAATTATTTGAACAAATATGATTATATATTTTGTGCAATATTTTAAAAAAAAACACTTTACTAAATTAAATTGATACAGTATAATAATATAGTAATTATAATTTAAAGGGGAAATTTAATATGAATATCAAAAAAGTATTTACATTTGCACTTGCAGGTGCGTTGAGCATATCAATGCTTGCAGGCTGTGGCAGTTCATCAAACGAAAGCACAACAAGCGAGCCTAAGGAAGATACATCATTGACAGATGTACAGGCGGCAGGTCACTTTACTTTGGGACTTGACGCAGACTTTGCGCCTATGGGCTTTACAGATGATAACGGCGAAATCGTTGGATTTGATATAGACCTTGCAAAAGCAGTCGGTGAAAAGATGGGCGTGGACGTAGAAGTTAAACCGATAGATTGGGATTCAAAGGATATGGAACTTTCGTCAGGTAAGATTGACGTTATCTGGAACGGTTTCTCAATCACAGATGAAAGACGTCAAGAAGTTCTTTTCTCTAATCCTTATCTTTCAACAAAGCAATCAATCGTTGTTAAAAAAGGTTCTGATATAACAAAGAAAGCCGACCTTGCAGGCAAGAAGATTGCACTTCAAGACGGTTCAACATCAGAAGACGCTTTGAAAGCTGATACAGCTACATACGAATCAGTCGGCGATGACAACATTTCTCGTTTCAAGGAAAATTCACAGGTTCTTATGGAAGTTGATTCCGGTAGAGCAGATGCGGCTGTAATTGATGAAGTATTCGTAAGATACTATTTGCAAAAAGAAAACTTGCTTGACAAGTACACAGTTCTTGAAGAAGGTTTTGATGAAGAAGATTACGGTGTCGGCGGAAGAAAAGGCGACTATGCGCTTATGGAGGCTATAAACAAGGCACTTGACGAGTGTAAAGCAGACGGCACAACTTCAGAAATTTCACAAAAATGGTTTGGAGAAGACCTAATTAAATAATTAAAAATAAGCAAACCGTTGGAATAACGTATTTCAGCGGTTTGTGCATTTATGGAGAATACATATGCAAGATTCTATTAAGTATATTTTACAAATACTGCCTCAAATGCTTGAGGGTTTAAAGATTACAATTAAATTATTCGTGGTGACGCTCGTGCTGTCGCTGCCTCTCGGACTTTTAATATCGCTTTTCAAAGAGGCGGTAAGCAAAAGACCGACTGATAATTTTGTTATCCGATGGATTGTGAAAATGCCGATCCGATTTATTATAAATGTGTATCTGTGGGTATTCAGAGGAACACCGCTTTTGTTGCAGCTGTTTTTCTTCTACTTCGGACTTACATATGTAACATTGCCGAACGGTGAGTCGATAACGCTTTCGATGTTTACGGCGGCAGTTATTTCATTCGTGCTTAATTACGCGGCGTATTTTGCGGAAATATTTCGCGGCGGTATAATAGGCGTGAGCAAAGGACAGTATGAGGCGTCAAAGGCACTGGGGCTCACAGGAATACAGACTATGCGATGTGTAATAGTTCCGCAGATGATAAGAACTGTCATTCCGCCGATTGCGAATGAAACAATCGTGCTTGTAAAAGATACGGCATTGGCATCGTCAATCGCACTTATCGACTTGTTAAAGACGGCTCAACGTGCCGTAAACAGAGATATGCGTGTATCTCCGTATCTTGTAGCGGCGCTTTTCTACCTTGTTATAACGCTTATTTTGACATTTGGATTTAACTATGTGGAAAAACGGTTGTCTATATCGGAACAGGGTGTAAAATAGAATATAATTGAGGGATATTGCATAAATTGCGGTATCCCTTTTGTGTTAATTGCAGTATTACTTTTTTTTGAACAATTATATCTGCTTTTTGTATTTATTTTTTGTATAAAAGAAGGTAAAATACAATTAATATGATAGCGTAAAGTAAGAAAGGGAGAGAATTAAATGAAAAAGAAACTATTATCTATAGCTGCAGCGTGTGTACTTGGTGTGCAGGCTATAGCAATGCCTATGATCGCAAATGCCGAACAAGGCACACATTATGTGGAAAAATCTGATTTTAATGACGTTTCTATCGGAGGAGCTAAGGGTACAGGCTATTATGGTCTTGGAATCATTATGGACGGTTCTCCATGGCTTTCAAAGGGTAGTGCGAGCGTTCATTATCAGACATTCTATCATGATGATCAAAGAAACGTAAATTATTGTAACTTCTGGTCAAACAGTGATAAGACAGGTTCGGGCGACGGTGCAGGTTCAATGTATTTCTATAACAGAAACCTTGCTAAAACAATGGGACCTTACGGTATTGCTGAATATGACGTTCGTCTAAAAGCTGATACGCAGGATTTCAACTTTATGATGGGTTGGTTTGAAGACCCGACAAGCAATGGATTTAATGCAGCAACTCAAGTTGCTTTGAATCTAAGATTCAGCCTTAACGGTGTAACAGCCAATAACGGTGTAAGAACAGAAAACTTGGCAACACTTCAAGCTGATAAGTGGTACAAAGTAAGAGTTACTCTTGATAACAACTTTGAAGAATACAGTGCTGTTGTTACTGATGTAGAAACAGGTAAGGTAGTCGGCTCGCTTCTTGATGCAGCTTACCAAGCATCAATTCCATCAGATGTCACAGGTATTAAGACAACGTGTTGGGGTTATATAAGAGGTAACACTTATGACTTCGATTTGACTAATGTAACAATCGGTAAGTCAGATACAAAGTATTCAGCTCAATAATGTAAATTAAAATTACCGCTCTTAGAGCGGTAATTTTTTTTGTACTTTTATAGGATTAGCGGTTGCGGAAAGTAAAAACTACAATATATAGTGTAGCAAAAAGAAAAATAAAAAAAGTTCAAAAAAAATGAAAAAAAGTGTTGACAAAAGGGGTAATAGAGTGTATAATAATCAAGTCGTCAGTTGAGAGGGCTAAAGAACACGGGAAGAGAAGTGTTCGGGTTGAGAAGAAGTTAAAAACTTTTTCAAAAAACTTTTAAAAAAGTCTTGACAAACTGAAAACGATGTGATAGAATAAACAAGCTGTCGCAAGAGAGCATGTACATTGAAAGATAAATAGTGCAGGTTTTATGTCAAACATTTGCTTTGCAAATGTAAAACTATTGAGTTTTTTATGACAGAAATTCGGATAAAAATTACGAAGAGAAGTCAGTTAGTAATTAAGAGCTAACAAACAATCGAGTATATAAGAGCGAAAGCTTAAATATAACCATTTAAACGAGAGTTTGATCCTGGCTCAGGACGAACGCTGGCGGCGTGCCTAACACATGCAAGTCGAACGAGAATCTTTGAACAGATCTTTTCGGAGTGACGTTCAAAGAGGAAAGTGGCGGACGGGCGAGTAACGCGTGAGTAACCTGCCCATAAGAGGGGGATAATCCATGGAAACGTGGACTAATACCGCATATTGTAGTTAAGTTGCATGACTTGATTATGAAAGATTTATCGCTTATGGATGGACTCGCGTCAGATTAGATAGTTGGTGAGGTAACGGCTCACCAAGTCAACGATCTGTAGCCGAACTGAGAGGTTGATCGGCCGCATTGGGACTGAGACACGGCCCAGACTCCTACGGGAGGCAGCAGTGGGGAATATTGCGCAATGGGGGCAACCCTGACGCAGCAACGCCGCGTGCAGGAAGAAGGTCTTCGGATTGTAAACTGTTGTCGCAAGGGAAGAAGACAGTGACGGTACCTTGTGAGAAAGTCACGGCTAACTACGTGCCAGCAGCCGCGGTAATACGTAGGTGACAAGCGTTGTCCGGATTTACTGGGTGTAAAGGGCGCGTAGGCGGACTGTCAAGTCAGTCGTGAAATACCGGGGCTTAACCCCGGGGCTGCGATTGAAACTGACAGCCTTGAGTATCGGAGAGGAAAGCGGAATTCCTAGTGTAGCGGTGAAATGCGTAGATATTAGGAGGAACACCAGT